>ERZ791737.64-NODE-64-length-150683-cov-12.766152_pt1 | contig 150683 bp, 151 predicted proteins | sample MGYA00510042_ERZ791737 | MGnify/ENA primary metagenome ERZ791737 (study PRJEB30046, sample SAMN00791965) | human gut metagenome | study: EMG produced TPA metagenomics assembly of the A metagenome-wide association study of gut microbiota in type 2...
TGGGAAAGTTCGGACTTTTACATAAAAAAAGAGGGTACCCTTTTCGGACACCCTCCGGTACATACGTACACGTATGCGCTGAAATCTGTTACGGAGTTTTACGGGGGTGAAGGAACATCGATGCCGGTGGGTGAAGTTTTCACTCCGGGCAGGTTGAAGGAGTATGAGGAATGGATGAAACTGGAAGGGGCGCGAAAGAGAAGCTCCGGCAAGGAAGGGGCGCAAAAGATAGATAGGGGGCCGAAAGGGTTGAGCCTCAATACCATCTCTACCTACATGCGTGATTTGAAGGCGGTGTACAATCGGTTCGGGAGTTGTCTGTTTTGCCTTTCGTCCAAATGCGATATGCCGACAAAGCGAACCAGTCCTGCTCCATGATTTTTTAATTCATTTTCTATTTCTTGGTTTAAGTATTTCATGTTTCTTTTTTTGTAATAGGGATATAAATATCTGTTATAAGCTCCGCAGCCGGAGTTTTTTCGGGAGTGTTGATGTAAGTCTCAAAGGTGAGCTGTTCCCGTAGGGTATAATCGCTTGTTGGCAACCAGTCGAGGTAATTATAGCCGTACACCTTATTCAGTTCATGATAAAACCACGCCGATACCCAGTATCGTACCCCCCTACTGCCAGTTGAATCCACCAGGCCGAACAGCAGGTAGACGCCTAATTGCAGAATCTGTAATTCGGGTTATATTCCCCGTAATTTATCTACTAAATATATTCTCTTAACCACACACATACCTTTGTAACATGAAAAACAACAATTTAAACAATAGATAATTATGAGCAAGAAAGTATTGATTTTATCATCCAGTCCGCGACGCGGGGGAAATTCTGATACACTTTGTGATGAGTTTATGCGTGGAGCCACAGAGGCGGGGAACGAAGTGAAAAAGGTTTTTCTACGGGACAAGACCATCCACTATTGTACGGGATGCGGTGTATGCAGCCAATATAAGAAGCCGTGCCCTCAGAAAGATGATGCGGCGGAAATTATTGAGAAAATGTTATCGGCCGATGTTATCGTTTTAGCGACACCTGTTTATTTTTATGCAATGAGTGCACAGTTGAAAACGTTACTCGACCGTTGTTGCGGCCCTTATACCGAAATGATTAATAAGGAGTTTTATTTTCTCGCTTCTGCTGCCGAGGGTAAAGAGGGACTTCCTTATTTGGAACATGTATTCGATAACCTCATGGGATTTATCGATTGTCTGGAAAATCCGGTAGTGAAAGGTAAAGTGCTTGCTACCGGTGTTTGGCATGTGGGTGAAATAAAAGGTAATCCGGCATTGGCAGAAGCATATGAAATGGGGAAACAGATTTCATAATATAGATTGGTATAGAATAAATTATTTCAAAACATAATCCTAAAACAGTATGGAAACAAAGACAGTAAAAGCTTACGGAACAGAATCGGCTGAAACACCGCTTCATCGTTTGGATATTCAGCGTCGTTCACTTCTACCGAACGATGTGGAAATTGATATTTTATATTGTGGAATTTGTCACTCAGACCTTCATTCTGTGCATAATGACTGGGGCGGAACTATTTATCCCATAGTTCCCGGACATGAGATTGTAGGACGTGTTACAGGAATTGGTTCGGATGTGACGAAATTTAAGGTTGGTGATTTAGCTGGTATTGGTTGCATTGTCGATAGTTGCGGACATTGCGAACACTGTCACAACGGTGAAGAGCAATATTGTGATGAAGGCTGGACTGTTGTTTTTAATTCGCCCGATAAATACCTTGGCGGACAGACCTATGGCGGTTTTTCGCAAGCTATTGTGGCCGATGCCAATTATGTACTGAAACTTCCTGAGACGATTGATCTTGCAGCATCAGCTCCCATTTTGTGTGCAGGAATTACCGTTTATTCGCCATTGAAGCATTGGGGGGCAGGTCCCGGAAAGAAAGTAGGTATTGTCGGTATGGGTGGGTTAGGCCACATGGCAATAAAGATTGCCAAGGCGATGGGAGCCCATGTTACTGTGTTTACAACATCTCCTTCAAAAATGAATACAGCCAGAGAATTGGGTGCAGACGAAGCTGTTCTGTCCACCGACTCCAGACAGATGGAATATCAGACTCGTTTTGATATGATCCTGGATACGGTTTCCGCACGGCATGACGTAAATATGTATCTGAATGCCTTGAAAGTGGACGGTAGTCTCGTTTTAGTTGGTCTTCCTAACCAACCGCTTGAAGTCGGTGCATTCAATATTGTAAATGGCCGCAAAAGTTTCTCCGGTTCCAATATTGGCGGTATTGCCGAAACACAAGAGGTGATTGATTTCTGTGCGGAACATCATATTACGGCTCAGATAGAGTTGATTGGTGTTGATCAGATAAACGAAGCCTTCCGACGTTTGGAGAAGAATGATGTCAAGTACCGTTTTGTGATTGACATGAAAGCGAAAAAAGTTTCTCCGAATACCGATAATGTGATGTAAGGTCCCATAGACTGATAACACGGACATGGTCCGTGTGTTTCATTTCCAACATATTGGTAGATATCAAAAAAAGCATTCTGTCCTTGTAAGGTATGGAATGCTTTTTTGCGTAATGCCGTTAGTTAGCTGTCTGTATCGCAGTGGCACTTTATGCCAAACTTAAAATTGGTGTAGGCATAAAGAAGCATAATCTGTAATTCGGGTTATGATGTCTGTAATATGTCTACAAGGAGTCTCTTTTCTTCCTTGTATATTTGCAATGTAGAAAGAAGATAATCAATTATTTAATTACTAAAATCAAGGAAGATATGAAACGAAATTTATTATTGGCAGCAACATCGTTTACGATGCTCAGTGCAAATCCTTCTTTTGCTCAAACCGATGCAGATAATTTCTATAGAAGCAATGTGGTAAATATGGAGAAGGTATCCTTTCCCAATCAGTACAAAATGAAAGTGGCAGGTAATCTCTTTTTGCCTAAAGAGATGAAAGCAGACGAGAAACGTCCGGCAATTATTGTAGGACATCCTATGGGAGCCGTCAAAGAGCAGAGTGCTAATCTCTATGCTACGAAAATGGCCGAACGCGGTTTTGTAACTTTATCCATCGACTTATCTTTCTGGGGAAGCAGTGAAGGAGAGCCTCGCAATGCAGTCCTTCCGGAGCTTTATGCAGAAGCCTTCAGTGCTGCAGTCGATTATCTGGGGACACGTTCATTTGTCGAACGTGAGCATATCGGTGTGATTGGGATTTGTGGCAGTGGAAGTTTTGCCATCAGTGCGGCAAAAATAGATCCTCGTCTGAAGGCCATTGCAACCATAAGTATGTACAACATGGGGACAGCCAGTCGTAATGGGCTGAAGCATGCCTTGACTTTGGAGCAACGGAAGCAAATCATGGTCGAAGCCGCCGAACAACGCTATGTAGAGTTCTTGGGTGGAGAAACCCGATATACTGGTGGAACTCCTCATGAAATAACAGAAAACTCCGATCCGATAGCACGTGAGTTCTATGAGTTCTACCGTACTTCACGGGGAGAATATACTCCTGAAGGAGCAACCCCATTGACCACTACACATCCCACGCTCAGCAGCAATGTCAAGTTTATGAATTTTTATCCGTTTGCTGATATTGAAACCATTTCACCACGTCCGATGCTTTTTGTTACCGGAGAGAATGCACATTCGCGTGAATTCAGTGAAGATGCCTACCGGCTTGCCGCCGAACCAAAAGAACTCTATATTGTGCCTGGTGCGGGTCATGTGGATCTTTACGACCGCGTGAATTTTATTCCGTTCGACAAATTGGAGGATTTCTTTAAGACATATTTGAAATAATAAAAGTTCATCCGACACAAATGCGTAGTTTTTTCTCATGCATTGCTGGAATCTGGTTTATCCGAAGAATGCGTTGTCTTGACGTTAACTCCAGGTGCGGACATCCGTAACCTTGAATGCCGGTTCCGTTTACCGGCCGGGGTAAATGCTTTTACATACCGAGGTAAATGGATTTACATGCCCAGGTAAAAGCATTTACATGCCTGGGTAAATGGATTTACGTCGATAGTAAAATTCAGGTAAATATAATCTTCTGATTATCAATTCCATTTAAACGCTGATTCAACTGCGCATGTATCGGGTGAACCATAAAAAAGAAGGATATGGGAATGAAATATGATATAATCATTCTTTTGAGTTACTTTGATGGAGAATATACCAGGGGAAGAAATAAAATCGATAACTAAACAATCAAATCATGGAAATAATTAAGAATAAGGACTATGAAGGCGAACGTCCTTTGTTTGCCACACACGACTTGCAATTGGAAAACGTAACGATTCATGCCGGTGAATCCGCATTAAAAGAGTGCAGTAATATCATAGCGGTGAACTGCCGTTTTGAAGGTAAATATCCTTTCTGGCACACGAATGGTTTCATTGTGAGAAGCAGCTTTTTTACGGAAGGAGCACGTGCCGCACTTTGGTATTCACAAAATCTCCAGATGATGGATACCGTGGTAGAAGCTCCGAAAATGTTTCGTGAAATGGATGGTATCAAATTGGAAAACGTACAACTTCCCAATGCGTTGGAAACGTTCTGGCATTGTCGTAATGTAGAATTAAAAAAGGTACAGATAGATAAGGCCGATTACCTGTTCATGCATAGTGAAAATATCCGTATTGATAATTATAGCCAGAACGGGAATTATTCTTTTCAGTATTGCAAGAACGTAGAAATTCATAATGCTGTCATTAATTCGAAAGATGCCTTTTGGAATACGGAGAATGTAACCGTGTATGACTCTGAATTGAACGGAGAGTATTTGGGGTGGCACTCTCACAATCTACGTCTGGTAAATTGCAGAATCTCGGGAACGCAGCCGCTTTGTTATGCTCACGACCTTGTTATGGAGAATTGTATGATGGCTGATGATGCTGACCTTTGTTTTGAATACAGCAGTTTGCAGGCAACTATTAACACTCCGGTACATAGTGTGAAGAATCCGCGTACCGGCAGTATAACGGCAGAAAGCTACGGAGAAATCATTATGGATGGAAGTATTAAAGCTCCTGCTGACTGCGCACTGCAACTATGGGACAACTTAACTTGCTTTAGCGCATGAAGTACGATTTTGATGAAATAATTTCCCGTCGTAATAGCAATTCCTATAAATGGGATGCGGTGATGGAAGAGGGTGTTCTGCCTATGTGGGTAGCCGATATGGATTTCCGTACGGCTCCTGCTGTGGTTGAAGTGTTACGTAAGCGGATGGATCATGGCATTTTTGGCTATACCAAAGTCCCTCCGGTTTATTATGATGCCATTATAAACTGGTTCACGCGCCGGCATGGTTGGCAGATAGATAGAGATTGGATTATATACACTTCGGGAGTCGTTCCGGCTTTATCTGCCATAATCAAAGCCCTGACAGTTCCGGGTGACCGTGTGCTGGTACAAACCCCGGTTTACAATTGTTTCTTTTCTTCTATTCGTAATAATGGTTGCGAAATAGTAGCTAATCCCCTTGTATACACGAATGGAACATACCGGATTGATTTTGACGATTTGGCAAGGAAGGCTACCGATCCGAAAGTAAGACTATTGTTACTTTGCAATCCACACAATCCTGTAGGAAGGGTTTGGACCCGGGCAGAACTGATGTGTATCGGTGAAATTTGCCTTCGTAATGATGTACTGGTTGTAGCGGACGAGATACATTGTGAGTTGGTTTACTCGGGGCATACTTATATACCTTTTGCTTCTATTTCGGATGATTTCCGAACTCGTTCGGTTACCTGTACTTCGCCAAGCAAAGCATTCAACCTTGCCGGATTGCAGATTGCCAATATCTTTGCGGCTGATGAATCTGTACGTGTGAAAATAGATAAAGCAATCAATTTGAATGAGGTTTGTGACGTGAATCCGTTTGGTGTGGAAGCCTTAGTGGCCGCCTACAATGACGGGGAAGAGTGGCTGGAGGAACTGAAATGTTATCTGTCGGATAATTACCTGTACATGAGGACTTTTTTCAATAAGTATCTTCCACAATTTCCTGTTGTGAAATTGGAAGGTACATATCTGGTATGGGTAGATTGTTCGGTGCTGAATCGTAGTTCAAAGGAAATTGCAGAGTTATTATTGAAGGCAGAAAAACTTTGTATAAACGAAGGAAGTATGTATGGAGAAGCCGGTGAAGGCTTTATCCGTATCAATATAGCCTGTCCCCGACAGATATTGATTGACGGCCTAAATCGATTGAAGAGAGGTCTTAAAGAAATAAGTCTTTGCTATTGTCGGGATAGGTAGATGCTGCTCCATGATACAATTGAGTAAATATAAGAATAGTATTCCCGATAACAGTAGATAACTCTAAATAAGCCGGTGATAACTCATTGTTTTGTCTTTTCTTCGGTACTTTGCAGCTGTAACCCAAACAAAAAACGAAAAGATGAAACGGATTTACGTAACTTTAGTGTTTGTTGCTGCTGTCTGTTGGCAGGTGGCAGCACAAAATGAAGACCGGGTACTTTCTGCAGATAGCCTGATTACGATGGATGGACGTTTAGACAGTTTATACAGATCCTTGCCGGAAGTGATGGTGGTAGGTGAACGTCCGATAGTGAAAGCTATGCAAGGCAAACTTATATATGACCTGCCACGGCTCCTCCGGAATTTAGCGGTAGATAATGCTTATGATGCAGTGAAGGAGCTTCCCGGTGTCACGGAAATGAACGATAACCTTACTTTAGGTGGAAAGAGCGTTACTGTTGTATTGGATGGCAAAGTGACTACAATGACTCCCGAACAACTGAACACTCTATTAAAAAGTATTCCTGCCAGTCGTATAGAGAAAGCTGAAGTGATGTATTCGGCTCCAGCACGTTATCAGGTGCGTGGAGCCATGATAAACATTTGTCTGAAGCAAGGTGATTCCGGAGCAGCCTCCCTGCAAGGAGAAATTTTCAGTGACTACCGGCAAAAGCATTATGAAAACCTGACTGAGCGTGCGAGCCTTCTATATTCCGGACATAAATTTTCTGTAGACTTTCTTTACTCTTACAGTCATGGACGGAACTATTTCTTGACGGATAAGAAGGCTTTGCACACCTTGTCGGATGGTACGATACATCCCATGAACACCAACGAATCTCAAAAAAGTCGTTTTAACAGACACAATTTACGCTTGGGAGGTGATTATCTTTTTGCCGACGATCATCAGCTCAGTTTGACATACAATGCCCAGTTTATGAATGGCTTTAATTTAAGTACAGTGAATGGTACACAAACCTCAAATGCCCGTACCCGGATGGTCGATCAGCTACATAACGGGCAGATCGATTATCACACCCCATTCGGAATGAAAGCAGGAGTGGAATATACTTATTATCATTCGCCTTCTTCACAATTGCTACATAGCCGGTTAGAAGGCGATGAATTGAATTTTCGTAGTAGCGATTCTCAGCGTATCAATCGTTGGAAGCTTTTCCTTTCTCAAGAACATGAACTGCCTAATGGGTGGGGAGTAAACTATGGAGCTGTCTATACTACAAGTTTAGACAACAGCTATCAATATTATTATAATTCTGAGAATGACAACATGATGTTGGAAAGCAACAACATGAAATCTCGTCGGCGGGAACAAACACTGAATTTCTATGCCGGATTTAACAAGAGTTTTGGCGATAACTTGTCTTTGGATGCCTCGTTGGCTGCCGAACAATTCCATACGACTGTATGGAATGAATGGAGTCTATATCCGGCTTTTAATCTCAATTACACTCCGGCACCGGGAAACGTGTGGCAATTGTCACTCAGCAGCGATAAAAGTTATCCCGACTATTGGGCAACTCAAGATGCCGTGTCCTATATGGGCGGAGAATATTCGGAAATTCATGGAAATCCTTATCTGAAACCGGAAATTAATTATCAGCTACAATTGACTTATATTCTGAAGAGTAAATATATATTCAATGTCTGGTATAGCCATACTAAAGATAATGCAACACAAACTCTTTATCAGTCCCCCGACCGATTGGTCGAGATCTATAAATACTTCAATTTTGATTTTGAGCAACAAGCAGGTATACAAGCTGTTGTTCCATTTACGATAGGTCGCTGGCTAAGTTCACGTTTTACGTTGACCGGCGTTTACGATCGCCAGAAAGACAGTGACTTCTGGAATATTCCTTTTGACAGGAAAGTATATTATGCCATGTTGAATATGAATCATACCCTGACCCTTTCTTCCCGTCCGGATCTCAGGTTGATTGTGAATGGGATGATGCGCAGTAAGGCAATACAGGGCATTTATGATTTACCGGTATCCGGCAATGTAGATGTGGCACTCAGATATACCTTTGCTGGTGGGAAAGCGTTGTTAACCTTTCGGTGCAATGACTTGTTTGAAACGGCTCAAATCTCTCCGCATATTCGTTATGCCACGCAGAACGTAACAAACCATTATTCCGCTTTTCGTGAATTGGGTATCTCGTTTACCTATAAATTCGGAGGATATAAAGAGAAGAAACGTGAAGGTGTGGATACTTCACGTTTCAAGTAGATTTACTCTTAAAAATTAAGGAGGGGCTATTGGACAGGTATGGTTACTGTTATTTTAGTACCTTCCTTGTATGTCGGATCGATATTTATCTCTCCGGATAACCTGCGGATAATTAGTTGACACAGATATAGTCCTAATCCATTTCCCGGAGTAAACGTGTTGAGTTTCGAGAAACGTTCGAATACCTCTTTGTGCTTGTCAACCGGAATACCGCATCCGGTATCTGTCACACTGATATGAAGCTGTTGGTGTGCTTCATCCATGCGGTAACGGAGGGTGATAGTTCCTTTTTCGGTAAATTTATTAGCATTGTTCAACAAGTGTTCTATAACCAATGATAAATATTTCTCATGGGTAGACAAAATGACAGGGTGTTCCGGTAAGTCCATATGATATTCTATATCAGGCTTATGATACCGGCTTAGTTGCTTCATTTCTTGTATGCAGATATGATGTAAATCGACTTGTTTACAAGGCAGCTTTTCCTGTGATACATCCAGACTGGATACCTCGAGCATATTATTGATCAGTGAAGTCAGTAAGACCGTGTTCTTCTGCACCTCGTGTGAGAAGCTTTCGCGGTTTTCTTTATCTACTTCATCATTGAATATCAAGTCAGAGAAACCGACAATGGCGTTAAGTGGTGTTCGTATCTCGTGGCAAACAGAATTAATGAAAGCTGTTTTCATCTTTTCACTTTCTTCAGCCTTTTGCTTGAGATTCCGGAGGTGAATCTTCATCTTTTTTTCTTTTTTCAGATTGTGATATAAATAAAGACAGATAACGATTACAATGGTCAGGATGACGAACAGGCATATCACTAAAATGCGTTTATTTTTGATTTCAAGCTGTGACTTTTCATTATTCAATTTGTTCACCTCATATTTTATTTGGAGTTCACTAAGTTGCTTTTGCATATTTTCAGTGTTTAGCGAATCTTTATACTGAGCAGATATTCTAAGGTATGCCAGCGCCTCCTTAAAATTGCCCATGGCCTCATATGTTTGTGATTGAATGTCGTAGAGTCCTGGCAGATTATTTGGAATTATCGTTTGAGCTATTTGAATCAGACTGTCGTTGGCAATTAATGCTTTCTCGTAATTGGGGTGAGGCTTTAAGTTCAAGTAATAGTTGTCCATTGATAGGAAATAATTGTACCGGTCGTACGGATTTGTCAGCTCCTTGTTCAGTTTTACTATTTGCTGCCAGTAATAATCCATCTTTTCGGGAGCTACCATGATAGCATTTGTCAACAGTGACGCATAGATTTGTAACTCACGTGCAGCCAGATTGTAAAAGGGGCGTTTTGCTTTGTAATGATCTTTATAATACAGTTGCTGATTTTCCAAATCTTCTTCCAAAAGACGGATCGCTGAGTCACATTCGTTCAAAAAACTATAGATATTGGATAATTTCCAAACAATCATTGATACAAATTTAATGCGTTTCTCAGGAGGTAATTGCTTGGATAAGTTCATTGCTGTTTCCAAATAGGGGAGTGCTTCTTTCATCATTTCATTGGAATGAAGGCTACTTCCGGTGATATAAGCTTGTACGATTTTGCTGTATAGAGATGGTGCGTCCGATTTCTTTTCTTCCGTAAACTGCAATTCCTTCGCAATGGCCTCTTCTGTCTCGTTATGGCTGCATAGCATATCGAAAAAACGCATGTGAAGATAAGCTGATAAAGGAATTATTTCTTTGACATTATGAGTTGCTTTTATCAGATTCATATAATGATACGCTGAATCCATGCGGTATTCTTTAGCCTCTCCGCATGCAAGATCATTCAATGCATCAAGCATCATGGGTGTGTCACCTGCCTTTTTAGCTTCTCTATACATGCCAAGCAAATATGTTTTTTCGTCCGGTGTTTCAAAACAGATATCTGCCAGGTTTCTGTAGATACTGATTCGTTGAGCGGATACTGTTGTATGTTTTAGTTGTAGTAAGAGGCTGTCTTTTGCATGGTGATCTATAGCTGATACTATTCCGGTACAGATACATAGAGCCACAAAGATTATATATCGTATCATATTGCTTGTTTGTTTGTAAGTAGCAAATATACGTCTTTTTTCCCTGAAAAATCCAGCAATGATGTGGCATCTTTTTATCTCCACTAAAAAAAGGTAATAAAGACAACTTTGATATGGAGTTAATTGTTAATTTTGCGACTTCATTTACTAACTTAATAACTCCCAATATGAAATCAGACATAGAAATAGCACGTAGTGTTGAATTGAAGAAAATAAAACAAGTGGCTGAAAGCATCGGTATACCTCGCGATGAAGTAGAAAATTATGGCCGGTATATTGCAAAAATCCCTGAATATCTGATTGATGAAGAGAAGGTGAAACAGAGCAATCTGATTTTGGTCACTGCCATTACCGCAACGAAAGCAGGGATTGGTAAAACGACTGTATCCATAGGTCTTGCATTAGGATTAAACAAGATAGGTAAAAAGGCAATTGTTGCTTTGCGTGAACCTTCCCTGGGACCGTGTTTCGGTATGAAAGGAGGGGCAGCAGGAGGAGGTTATGCCCAGGTACTTCCGATGGAAAAGATTAATTTGCATTTTACCGGTGATTTCCATGCCATCACTTCGGCTCACAATATGATCTCTGCATTACTGGACAATTATTTATACCAGAATCAATCTAAAGGTTTTGGTTTGAAAGAGATTCTCTGGCGTCGCGTACTCGATGTCAACGATCGTTCATTGCGTAACATCGTAGTTGGCCTTGGTCCGAAGACAAATGGTATTACACAGGAATCCGGATTCGATATTACACCGGCTTCGGAAATTATGGCTATTCTTTGTCTTTCAAAGGATGTAGATGATCTCCGCCGTCGTATCGAGAATATTCTTTTAGGCTACACTTATGATAACAAACCGTTTACTGTAAAAGATCTGGGGGTGGCAGGGGCTATTACCGTCTTGCTGAAAGATGCTATACATCCGAATCTGGTACAGACTACCGAAGGCACCGCTGCATTTGTACATGGTGGCCCATTTGCTAATATTGCCCATGGCTGTAACTCTATTTTGGCAACAAAAATGGCGATGACTTTTGGAGATTATGTTATCACAGAAGCCGGCTTCGGTGCCGATCTGGGAGCAGAGAAATTTTATAATATTAAATGTCGTAAGAGCGGGCTTCAACCACGTCTGACAGTGATTGTTGCCACAGCACAAGGGCTCAAAATGCACGGAGGAGTAAGCCTGGACCGAATTAAAGAACCGAATCTTGAAGGATTGAGAGAAGGTTTGCGCAATTTGGACAAGCATGTTCGTAATCTTCATTCGTTCGGTCAAACGGTTATCGTTGCTTTCAATAAATTTGCGAGTGATACGGATGAAGAAATGGAGTTGCTTCGTGAGCACTGTGAGCAGTTAGGAGTAGGCTATGCTATCAATAATGCCTTTACGGAAGGAGGTGAGGGTGCTGTCGAACTGGCGAACCTTGTGGTTGAAACAATTGAGAATAAACCGTCTGAACCGTTACAGTTTACATATAATGATGGAGACAGCGTACAGCAGAAAATCGAGAAAATCGCAATCAATCTATATGGTGCAAGTGTCGTGACTTATAGTACACTGACCCGTAACAAGATTAAATTGATTGAAGAAATGGGTATTGGTCATTATCCTGTATGTATTGCTAAAACCCAATATTCTTTCTCTGCCGATCCGAAAGTATATGGTGCGGTAGATAATTTCGAACTTCATATTAAAGATATCGTTATAAATAACGGTGCCGAGATGATCGTAGCGATTGCGGGCGAAATAATGCGTATGCCGGGTTTACCTAAAGAACCACAAGCTCTGCATATTGACATCGTGGATGGTAATATTGAAGGATTGAGTTAAAAATAGTCCGATATAAAGCAATAAATAAATCCCCGCTATTCTTTTTGAAAGAATGGCGGGGATGACGGATATATAGAGTCCAGTGTGCTACTTCTTGATTCTTTCTAACACACTGTACGATTGTAGCTCCTTCTTATTATTGTATTGTTCAGAGCGGACAATTCCAATATTGGGTGCATACCATTCATATCCATAACCTTTTATTGTTTCCTGAGGAGTCCAGATATTCATTTCGTACTTTACTTTGGTACAATAGAATGCTCCTGCTGGAGTGTTTACCGTTTCGGTAGCAACAAATTCCCGGTCGAAGATAGAAATTTCGGCGCGGTTATTTTTATTGCCTTTTTGATAAAGACGCAGAGTGCCGTCATCAAACTCATCATCGTCTCCCGGACTCATTGGATCGGAAAATGCATTCGGGTAATTCATTAAATCTCCCATCATATATACATCGGCATTCATCATATTAAGTGCAGTGGGGAATGTGGCCACATCTCCCATACTCATAGAGAAGTTACCGTCATTGCAGCGAGCCACCATTTGCCCGGAATTGAGTGTTTTTCCAGAAGCATCAGTAAATGTATAGTTGGCTACTACTTCCATTCCTGAAGGGTAATCGTAGGCTTGGTCTACTCTGTAAACAAGGATGTTGGTGAGTTTACCATCAGCGGTATAACAATTACGAGTGATTTGCTCACCTTCTTGGTTAGGAAAGAAGAAGGCGCAATCCTGATTTTGAGCCATAGCTCCTGCAGCAACAAATAATGTAGTTGCAACCATTAAATTTCTTATTTTCATATCAGTTTAGGTATTAAGTGAATATCTTCTTTTTTTTAACTACTTAACAACGTTCTTAGGAAGGAAAGGTTTTAGGGTAGGCTGTTAATGCCATGTTAAAAGAGCAAAAAAAATGCCCGCAACTTTCTTCACAGAGAATTGCGAGCCCACGTATGTTATTGTTTAATACTAAAATGTGCTATTTAATAAGCGAAGATCGGATATTTTTCCATTGTCTTATTGACACGTGCACGTACTTGTGCTATCACTTCTTCGTTCTCTACGTTCGATAGAACGGTTTCGATCATTTCTGCAATCTCCAGCATCAGATCTTCTTTTGCACCACGAGTCGTGATAGCGGGAGTACCCAAACGGATACCTGAAGTCTGGAACGCAGAACGACTATCGAACGGAACCATGTTTTTATTGACTGTTATATCAGCAGATACAAGTGCTTTTTCGGCAACTTTACCTGTCAAGTCAGGATATTTACTGCGTAGATCCACCAGCATCGAATGATTATCCGTACCGCCGGAAACGATGGTAAAGCCACGGTCAATTAAGGCTTGTGCCAATACGGCAGCATTCTTTTGTACTTGCTTCTGATATTCCTTATATTCCGGTTGCAAGCACTCACCGAAAGCTACGGCTTTAGCTGCAATTACATGTTCCAGCGGGCCACCCTGTATTCCGGGGAATACAGCTGAGTCGAGCAACTGAGACATCATTTTAATTTCTCCTTTTGGAGTTTTCTTTCCCCATGGATTGGGGAAATCTTTACCCATCATGATTACACCGCCACGAGGTCCCCGCAAAGTCTTGTGGGTAGTTGAAGTTACGATATGAGCATATTTCACCGGGTTATCCAACAGTCCTGCTGCAATTAATCCGGCAGGATGTGCCATATCAATCATAAGGATCGCACCCACCTTATCGGCAATTTCGCGCATACGTTTGTAATCCCATTCACGAGAGTAGGCTGAACCTCCTCCAATTATCATTTTGGGTTTCTCACGTAATGCCACTTCTTCCATCTGGTCGTAATCCACGCGACCGGTTTCCTGTTTTAAATTATATTCGCAGGGAGTGTAAATGATTCCCGAAGTATTTACTAATGAACCATGTGAAAGGTGACCTCCGTGTGCCAGATTCAGTCCCATGAACTTGTCGCCCGGGTTCAACACAGCAAGAAATACAGCAGCATTAGCCTGTGCTCCTGAGTGAGGTTGTACATTGGCCCATTCTGCACCGAAAATCTCTTTCAAGCGGTCGATGGCAATTTGTTCACTCTGGTCTACCACCTCACAGCCGCCATAATAGCGTTTACCCGGATATCCTTCCGCATATTTGTTGGTAAGACAAGATCCCATTGCCTCCATCACCTGATCACTCACGAAATTCTCTGATGCGATCAGCTCAATGCCTTTCAACTGACGTTGATGTTCTTTTTCGATAATCTCGAAAATTAAATCGTCTCTTTTCATTATTTGTTATAATAAGATTAAAGTATATCTTGAAACCTTTATTATTATAATCGCACAAATTTAGGTAATATTTAAAGAGTGTGCAACCTTTTAGCTAAAAAAGTTATTTAAAATATAACTCCGAGTGAAAAACTAAGTACATTATCACGGCGTCGAAAAGTGATATTACTTACTTCGGGCTTACCTTCGACGTCTATATTATCGTAAGTAACAGACTTCGACAAGTTGCGAAGTCCTTGTTCATAACGAAAATCAAAAAAGATACGTGAAATGCTGACGCTTACTCCGATCACTGCGCTGGCATTGAAGGGATGTAACCTCTCATGGATGCCTTGCTGGTCGAAGTTCTCAAAGGTGATTTTATTTTTTTGATTCCACAGATATCTTAGTTTCGGTCCGGCAAAAAGAGACATGCTGTAAGGGCCTTGTCTTACTACGTGATAGCCGTAAAGCAACGGAAAATCAATACTGTGAATAGTTGAATTAACCGATGCATAGTCAGGTTCGATATCGGGATGTTGTGAACCCAGTTTGTCGAAAGTGATTTCGCATCTGCTGATGTTATACGATATCTCGGGCTGTATAAAATGTCTCTTCATGTTGAAACGCATGAAGAGAGCACCGAAATAACCTATTTTATAATTATTCTGAATCTCGTCAATGGTTACATCTTTGATTTTCAGATTGGAAACCAAAAACATGGAAGAGTTAAAACCACCCCTGATTCCTACATTTATTTTGCGGTCATCCGGGCGTTTTTCCTTTTTATGATCACCTTCACCATAAGCGGCAAAAGTAATCCACATATATATAAAAAGGAGAATCACTCGTTTCATAGCTTCACTTTGTTTTCTTTTCTACTGACCAACCGAATTTACCGATCTTTTCTCCCAGATTATAATATCCCCCATGTACATATACAAGCGGATTAGCTTCTGCCAGTTCCAGTTTTCCGGTTTCCCGGTTTAAGTGACGGTCATCCGCCCGAATGTTTACCACATCGGCAATAAACATATCATGTGATCCTAAAGATACAATTTCTTTCACCCGGCATTCGATACAAAGGGGAGATTCCTCAATGAGAGGCGCACTCACCACTGTGCATTTACCCGGTGTCAGTTTCATTTCTTCAAATTTGTGATAATCCTTACCCGATCGTACCCCACACCAGTCTGTTGCAAAAGCCATATCCCGGGTTGTCAGGTTGATCACAAACTCCATATTCTTTTTTATAATAGGATAGGAGTAGCGTTCGGGACGGACAGAAATATAGCACATCGGTGGATTGGTACAAATGGTTCCGGTCCAAGCCACCGTAAGTATATTGTATTCATTTTCATTGTTTCCGCAACTTACCAGTACGGCAGGCAACGGATAAATCAGGGTTCCGGGTTTCCAGTCTTGCTTCATCTTTTTTATTAACAGCGTGCTATATGCGCTACAAGTGCTATTACGCCATAGCACAGTATTTTAAAACTCGTAGCGCTATGTCACGTAACTAAATGATTGTGATATCTTCTCTTTTCTGTTCTTTTTCGCAATAATGGCATTTTATAACGCAACTATCCTTGTCAATCACATGGAATAACGTGGCCATCGGTTCATTGTTCGTAATACATTTCGGGTTGGCACATTTCACTATACCTTTCAACTCGTCCGGCATACGTACCTCTTTCTTCTCTACCACTTCGTAGTCACGGATAATGTTTAGTTTTACATGAGGTGCTACTACGGAAATACGGTTGATTTCTTCGTCACAGAAGAACTTGTCGGCAATCTTGATGATTCCTTTCTTACCCAGTTTCTTGCTGTCCAGATTGAATCCGATAGTAATATTGGTCGTCATGTGTTCCAACCCAAGCAGTGAAACTACAGTAAAGAGTTTCTCCGAAGGGATATGGTCGATAACAGTGCCGTTTTTCAGTGCGGCCACCTGTAGTTCTTGTTTATTCTCGCTCATGATTTTATAAAATATCTTGTAAAGTGATTCCTAATACATCGCAAAGTATAGCTTGACGGGCATAGAGACCGTTCTGTGCCTGCTGAAAGTAGTAAGCTTTCGGACTATCGTCCACGTCATAAGCTATTTCGTTAACACGTGGCAATGGATGCAGGATGCGGAGGTTAGGACGAGTGTTTTCGAGCATTTTCGCTTTTAGGATATATACATTCTTCACCCGTTCATATTCCATTAGGTCAGTGAAACGCTCACGTTGTACGCGGGTCATGTAAAGAATATCCGCATCCTTAATTACCTCTTCGTTGAAGTCTGTGTGCTCCACATATTTTATGTTATGTTCTTTGCAATAAATCTTATATTCTTCCGGCATCTTCAGCTCTTCGGGAGCAATGAAGTGGAAAGTCGGATTAAAATGCCGCATTGCCATCAACAAAGAGTGTACTGTACGTCCGTATTTCAGGTCACCTACCAGATAGATGTTCAGATTCTCCAATGTACCTTGTGTTTTATAAATGGAGTAGAGATCGAGCATTGTTTGTGAAGGGTGCTGATTGGCTCCGTCCCCGGCGTTTACGATAGGCACTGGAGCCACTTCACTTGCATAGCGTGCTGCTCCTTCCAGAAAATGCCGCATTACAATCACGTCAGCGTAGTTACTAACCATCATAATTGTATCTTTCAGAGTTTCCCCTTTGGATGAGCTGGTAGCTTTAGGATCCGAGAATCCGATAACCCGTGCGCCCAGGCGATTGGCAGCAGTTTCGAAACTTAGCCGGGTGCGGGTAGAAGGTTCAAAAAATAGGGTAGCCACTACTTTACCTTCCAATAACCGGCGGTTGGGATTCTTCTCAAATTGTTTCGCCATTTCGAGCATATAGAGGATTTTTTCTTTCGAATGCTCCGCTATGGTTACTAAACTTCTGTTTTCCATATCGTTATATGTTTATTGATATATCCTTTATTTCGGTTTGTAAAGATACGAAGAAAAATACAGGTTCTGCAAGATTTTCATCGTCTTTTTATGAGTAATTCCACTACTATGACTATTTATATTTTGCATAATTATTTGGAAAATATGCGCAATAGTATTACCTTTGCACTGTAATTAATGAATAATATGAACCAATTGTTTACTACATATAGCATACACAATGCCGTGCGAGAAAATAAGATTCTGTACGGACACTGCATTGTGCATGTACATTGGTTTAGCGGATTTATCTGAATTACTCCCTGTTTTGTAGTTTGATTTATCTCTTTTCGTTCCCTTATTAATATAAGGTGAAAGGGAGGATATGTCCGGCAGCTTATACATAAAAGTTGCCAGGAAGTGCATTGTGTAACTTTTTAAAATATACGAGTATGTTTTCCATTATATCTATCATGTTTTTAGGTATTGGCATCGGTTATTTGCTGCGTAACCTGAAATTTCTGGAGAAAGTAGAAAAGAGTACTTCGCTTACGATATTCCTGCTACTTTTCGTGCTGGGCCTTTCGATAGGCTCCAATAGTTTAATCGTAAATAATCTGGGTAAATTCGGATGGCAAGCCATTGTGTTGGCTACTTCAAGTATCTTGGGCAGCATGTTGGCTTCTTTTCTCGTATTACGCCTATTTTTCAAGAAAGGAGGAAAATCATGAAAGGCAGTCTGATTGTTGTCGCATTTTTCTGTATAGGTTGTCTGGTCGGAATTTTCAATGATTTCCAGTTTGACATGCACAATCTTTCTATGTACATACTTTATGCATTGATGTTGCAGGTTGGCATCAGTATCGGAAGCAATAAGAATCTGAAATTTCTGATCAAAAGCCTACGTCCCAATATGCTTTTAGTGCCGATAGCTACCATTGTCGGAACCCTTCTTTTTTCAGCTTTTGCCAGTTTATTACTGAGTCAGTGGAGTGTATTCGATTGTATGGCAGTGGGAAGCGGATTTGCATATTATTCCCTTTCATCCATCTTGATTACTCAGTTCAAGGAGGCTTCCGTAGGATTACAGTTGGCAACGGAACTTGGTACAATTGCTTTGCTGGCCAATATTTTCCGCGAAATGATGGCATTGCTGGGCGCACCACTGATCAGGAAATATTTTGGGAAACTGGCCCCTATTTCTGCTGCCGGTGTAAATTCAATGGATGTATTGTTGCCGTCCATTACTCACTATTCGGGGAAGGACATGATACCTGTTGCCATCTTTCACGGAATCCTCATTGATATGAGTGTACCTTTCTTTGTTTCATTGTTCTGCAGTTTATAGTCATATTTCTTCATTAACTATCTCCCAGCCATTAATCTTGATAATGACCGGGATGTAGTTATCGAAGGATATTTCAATGGTGAAATCATGGTTATGTTCAAAATCAATATTGGGATTTCCGCCTATAAGTTTACCAATAAGATTCTCATCATAGCGGATTGTACCTGTTTTGTCAGCAATTCGCAGCCGGGGTTCTCTATCTTTTTCCAGCCTCATTACATTGAAGTCGGCAATCAGCGGATCTGATTGTCCCGATGATGCTTCATAAATGGGAATATAGGTTATCCGGTCATCATCGGAGAATTGTGAATCATATCCATACTTACCGTTATTATCCTCTATATAAATGTTGTCACTTCTGTCTTGATTCAAATTATGAGCAATGACCCGGATATGATTCGTCATTTGTTTCAAGTTTATCAATACGATTGTTTTTTCTTTACTGTTAAGCTCCACTATATCGTGCATACCGTGATAGAGCAGTTTGGGCTGATTGGTTACCCGGTTGTCCTCCTGACGTTTTACAGATAGAAAGAAATCATCGATATAAGTTTTCCCCGGCACACATTCAGAAGTTTGATAAGTACTTTTATCATAGCCACCCCATGCTACAAATTGGTAACTGCCCTGTTTGTAAGGCAGCTCCATGACATAATTGTCATTGATTGAAGTCATAGAATCGTTTACCTGAGAGATAAAAAGTCCTTTTTCATCGAATATGAAAACAGCCAATCGATCGACACCTTGCGCAGTGCTCTGCCTTGAGTCTGCATTTGTGTCATAGCTGAATTTGAGGGCCAGCCCTCCATCATCTTGGGGACATCCGGACATATCTTCCCGGATGCAATTCGTGAGTACGAAAGGCAATATAATGAATATGAATACTCTGAATCCGGCTTCTATCTTGCAGGTAAACATTCTGTGGGGCATTAATTAGCTGGTTATAAATCGTGATCTTCTTCAATCACCTCCCAAGGAATAATCTGGATGTCGACCCCAATCCATGAATTAGGTTTGATTGGTTCTCCTCTGTCAAAGTTGTCCGAAGGATTTCCAGGTGCTTGTACAGAATTGATGTTGATCTTGAAATATTGGTTTCTGTAGATATTATAAGGAGCCTGTGGTGTGACTGCGTCACCGTTAACAAAAATATGATAGTAACACAATCCGTTGCTATACGTATTCTCCGATAATAGGTAGTTCCCATTGATAGATGGCATTTGCGGAGTATTTGCGGCACATAGCTCCGCAAACTTTTCTGCCGTAGGTCCATCTATAAAGTAATTGGCAACACCATCTGCAGTCCGCACGACAAAGAATGTTTTATCCGCCGGTTTCGGATTGACGATGATTTCAAAATCAGCCGCAACTACGGGGGGATTTATTTTGGCAGATATGATGTTATTGGGTGTAAATACCCCACTGACACTGATAAAAGTTGCTGCATCCACATTGGATGTACCCGAAATATACTGGAATGCATTTTCCGTAGCATAGGAAAAAGAGGTAGGCACATCAGCCGAAGCATAAACGTTGATGGCATCTGTTCCCCTCGTAAAATCTTCTGCGGTATAATTAGCCCAGTTATAGTCTTTGATGAGAGCGTCCCTGTTATCCTGAATAAAGTAGAATTTTTTATTCAGGTTTCTCCAGCCGAACTTCAGATCTGTCATCGTTCCGCCTCCGTTCACCACAAAGCTCTGTGATTGGAACACCGCCGCTTTTGCAGTGACGCGATTCACAGAAATGGTTATGTGATTGTTTTCGGCTTCACTTTTCTTCTCATATAAATCAGCAGCAGGCGTAAGGGTCGGATAAGCACTATTGAACATGACAAATCCATTTGTTTGATCCGCCAATTTTGTTATTTCTTGTGTGAAATCTTTATAGCTGAATGCACCCAATCCGTTAGAAGTAATATAGTTCACTATTTCTGCATTAAGGTTTACTCCCGCAAAAATATATTTATCCGTCTTTTTGGTGCTGACCGGTTGGCTGGTTACCCAGGTAGAACTCCCGGTTGGTTTCTGTGTGAGCGTACCTCCTGCGACCGTAAATTCAGCTACAGTAGGTGTATTGGGAGATTCTGCGTCATAAATAAACACATGTAGGGATTTCACTGTGCTTTCCGCTGCAATTCCCGGATCTGTAGATACTGCACGTGTCTTCGATGCGTGGGGAATGCTGATGGAAAAAGAGGCATATGCATCCGGGGCAATTACGTCCGGATTGCTGGGCTGGTCAACCCAATCATTGTCATTGCTGCATGCAGTCATAGTCAATGCAACCAGTGTAGTCATAAAGATTTTACTTGTTTTCATTATCTTTTTATTTAGGTGGATATACTACGTTTTTTTTCAGATAACAAATATACCTTCCAGACAGCAACGATTTGTGACTTTAAAAATGTATTTATAAACAAAAAGTGTCTATTGAAGCAACCCCTGAAAAAGAAAGCTCTGATAATGCAACGCACCGTCATCAAAGGGATTGTTCGTTTCGATAGGCGAAACAAAAGTTACAGACTACTTGTTTACAGATAAAAATATAAAAACAATGATTATGCGTAATATAAATACAGATTTAATAGATGCAATGAAAATATACTTACCCAAGGGGAACAATCTTGCAAATGCGCTGATGGACATTCTTTACCTTGGCAAAGAAGCTACTTACAGGCGGTTGCGAGGTGAAGTACCGTTCACTTTTGCCGAAGTTGCCACCATATCTCAACACATGGGCATCTCTCTTGATAAAATAGTAGGGGCCGATTTGAATGACAACGCTATCGTTAATCTGAATATGTTGCAATGCCAACGCCCTGCGGAGACCTATTATTCTATTATCGATTCGTATATAAAGTTGTTCGGTCAATTGATTGAACGGGAAAGTTCGGAAAGAAGCACCTCCTCAAATACCGTTCCGCAAACCCTGTATTTAAAGTATGAAGCCTTATCCAAATTCCAGCTTTTCAAATGGATTTACCAGCATGAAAGTACATATGCAGGCAGACATTATGAAGATTTGGAGATTCCGGAAAAATTGATTGACAAGCAAAAAGAATTTGTAAATCTGTCCCAGCTATTCCAGACAACCAATTATATATGGGATAAAGAGATATTTATCAGATTGGTCAATGAGGTCAAGTTTTTCTTAAATATCAATCTGATATCAGAAGACAGTGTAAAAAAAATAAAGAAGGAATTATTTATATTGCTGAATGAATTGGAGAAAATCTCAGCTCAGGGAAAATATTCATCCGGAAAAGATGTGAAAATATATATATCCGATATCAATTTTGAGTCTACATATAGTTATGTAGAAACAGATATTTACCATCAATGCCTGATAGGGGTCTTTTCCATTAATTCCATAACTTCGAAAGATGATTTTCTATTTCAGCATTTGAAGCTATGGATACAGTCATTAAAGAAGTATTCAACTTTGATTTCGCAGAGTGGCGAGGTTCAGCGAATCCATTTCTTTAACCGGCAACAAGAACTGGTGAAAAGTTTATAATGAAGTTTCGAAAATGGATACACGTCTTTACACACATTTCCGATTGTTGCATAATTGGACAATAAATTCATGTGAGATGTGATAATAGAAAAATCTTTGTTTACACCATTCATTAAACGCCACGGATTCCTTCCTGAAAAAGTCCATCTTTGTATCTGAGAAAATAAACCTAAACCCTAATGAAAAAATTAATGGTAATTCTGATAACCGGCCTTTTATATATGTCGTGTACCGACAGTATGGAAGTGCCCGGAGATGCAGATAGAAATAATACAGAGGATGTATCGGTAAGGTTAGTGATAACCATACCGGCCTCCACTACATATGCCCGGACGCGAGGAACATTTGCGACGACCGATCATGAGTCTAAAATCAGTGAGATTCAAGTGTTAGTGTTTGAAGAAGGTAAATATAAGTACCGTGTACCCGGCATATCCATCAACAACACTTCATCTGCTGCTTCTTTTAAAGCTTTATTAAAATCAAGCAGTTCGCCTTTAAAATTACTCATATTAGCCAATGCTACCGATGCGGTAATAGCCAATGAGCCTTCGGTGGATGATAGCGAAGATTTGGTGAAAAAGAACATCAATCTCCGGTTCAACAATATCACTTCCGATTTTCCAATGTATGGGGAGTATGAATTGCCCGGAGGATTAGAAGCAACGGTTATAAATAATATTACCGGAATAAAGATGTTACGTTCCATTGCCCGGGTAGACGTGAAAGCTACGGAAGTGGCAAACTTTAAGTTGTCAGGGGTAAAAGCATATCGTGCCAATGACCACTTGCAGATAATACCCGATGAAACCGGAGTCGTCAGGGTTACGCTTCCGAGCGTACCTGCCGGAAGTACCGGAAATGTAAACAGTGTCCTGTATCCTGTATCTGCTGAGAACCTGAATGAATTTTCAGCCCAACTCTACTTGCCTGAGGCCGATTCACCAGCCCCGGACAATCGGGTTAGTCAGGCAACCTGTATTGTTGTGGAGGGTTATTATGAAGGAAGTGATCAACCGGGTTACTACCGTATGGATTTTGATCCCGATAATGTTGAAAATGCTTTCGGGCAAGTACTTCGTAATCATAAGTATATTTTCAATATAAAGAAGGTTTCAGGTCCGGGGTGGGGTAGTCCGGACGAAGCGGCGAATAATCGTTCCGCCCATATCGTAGCCGAAGTACAGGCATGGGATGATTATACCATTGACATGAGTTTCGATGGAGAACATCATTTTGGGGTGTCTTCGCGAGAGATCATCCTCAAGAACAAAGCCGGTTCGGCAGGAATCATCAGTGTGAATACCGATCTTCCGGATTATACTTTACAATGGGCCGACGCGGCAGGAACTCCCCAAGGAACCGCCGACCAGTCATTGGCAAATGAATTCTTTAAAGTAGAAAAAACACAGAATGGGAGTCAACTGGTGATTACAGCTCTGCAGAACAATTCGGCAAGCAATATCCGTTGTACTCAAAACTTTGTGATTACAGCCCATCGCTGGCGTATTTTAGTGAATATACAGCAGAGATATGATGTAGCTGCCTACAAAACAATTGATCTTTTAACATTCAATGCCGGTTTGGGATATTTAGGAACGAATATAATTGGCTCTGGCAATGCAGAGGCGCGCGCAACCGGTCTTCGCGGAATACTCAATAATCAAAATAATTTCGGTCCGGCCGGAACAGTTGAATGCGGAGGATATAATCTGATTGGCGTGAGTGCGAGCAATAATAATCTGACAGATGCTCTTTTCGCGGCTTTTGATGTCGTTTATGTCCATTATATGAGCAATTCTTTATTCGGGATCTCGGATGCCCAGAAAGCGCACAATTGGGTGAAGGCTAAAAAGAACCGTGTATTGATTGTTTCTTATGATGCCAGTGATGTCAGCCAGAATTTATTAAAAGAGATATTGGGTGGAAATAGTGGCATTTCTTTTATCAGAAGTAATACCGGAGCATTTCCTTTGGCAAACCCGGTAGACAGTAATCGTTATTTTACTAGCACCGGTCCTTTTACCAGTGGTTCATATACTCCTGTCAGCACTGGTTTTTCCTTACGCAATTACGATTCTTTTCATGGTGAGATATTGCTTAATACCGATGCTTCTAAAGGCATCACTCCTATATTGATGGGATCTTCAGGAGGAATTGTTTTAGGCATAGACTACTCAAGAAGAATAGTCTATTGGGGCGATACGGATATAGGCAACTCGGGAACAGGTACAGGAGGGACCACTAATAATCGTATAAATAATGATGATGGGACCATTAATAATGATGCCTCCAAACTGATAGCCAATGTTTTTGCCTGGATAGCGGAGACTGTACTGTATGGAGAGTGATTACTATTCTCCGAGTGTAGCAAGCAAATCGTACGAAGGTACAAAAAACAATGTGCCTGTTACCGGAGTACTGAAGTCCAACAAACGATCGGTGTTCCCCACAGGGTCACCAATAAACATGTTCTCCAACATTTTGCGGGTAGTACTGAAGGTGCTGGCATAGCCGATAAAGTATGTTCCATATTCTCCTTTAGAAGTGTTGGCAAACGGCATATTGGCACGTACGATTTTCAAATCGTCACCGATATTGGTTACAGCATTGTGGGCATTTTGCGGCTTCTCTTCGTCCGACAATTCCACATCATTATATTTGCGGCGGCCAATCACCTTTTCTTGTGCTTCGACCGGAAGCGAGTTCCACGCTACCATGTCATGGATATATTTCTGCACAAAAACGTAACTGCCTCCTGCGAATTGCGGGTCTTCGTCACCGACAACCGCAAAATGATAAGGGTTTTCATCTACGGCTGGATTCTCCGTACCGTCTACGAAACCGATGATCGCTTTTCCGTCCATATATCTGAACCCGTGTGTTTCATCGATGGATTCTGCCACACCTTTGAGTTTTTCGTCAATTATAGAGGCAAATTCAAAACAGAGACCCATCTGTTTAGCCCGGATGTGCACTAACAAGTCGCCCGGGGTAGATACAGCTATATATTTATCTCCTTTTATCTCTTCAAAGGTACTTAACTCTTTAGGTTTGTTCAACTCCGGAAAAAGTCTGCTCCAGGCATCGGCACCAAACCCCATCGTGCAGCTAAATTGCATATCAGGAAAACGGTTACGCATACTGCGTATCAGGGCGGAGAAATTAGCACATACATCTTTTACTTGCTTGATTGCATCGTCCGATTGCTTCAGTCCATAAACAATAAAAATAGCGTTTTCGCCTTGTTTCTCAGTTACATCTTGTGGTATATTTCCACCGAATAATTCTTCATGTACATTCATACTTTCCTATATTTTAAAGTTGTTGTTTATTGTAGTCGGTCTGATCTGATCAAATCAGATTTTATTCTTTTCTATATATCATATAACTTAAAAGACTTGGCTTAGGTTCATTCGGAGGTTTGATTTTGTTCACCACAGGATACATCGGCAAACATACCTTGTATAAACTCTGTGGTGAACTTTGTTATATTACGGTTTTACGTATTTGGCGACATTACTCAAGCGCTTTTCCTGTACCGACAGGCCAATATGGATTCTGATACATCATGGATGTATTGATGTCTTCCGGATTGGTGGCCGACAATTGCAAATCCTGTAGTCCGAGTGGTTCCAGATAATAAGCTTTTTTCCAGGTATATCCGTCATAAAGTTGATTATTCGTTTGTGTCCTTCGCAGTGGTCGTACGTATTTCCCGTCCGATTTCGGCGACATGTTGGCAGATGTGCTGCCATCGGCTACTACAGCAGACTTTTCATTTCCGTCTTTATCCGTGGTTGTGTAGAGTTTATAGGCTTCATCCCAGAAGTTGATGCCTTCTACAATATACGGTTGTGTAAATAACCGGTCCCAAGAGCGCCATCTCTTCAGGTCATCCCAGCGCATGCCCTCGGCGATAAATTCGCAGCGGCGTTCACGGCGAATATTGTAAAGCGTCGCATCTACCATTCGGTCTCCCGAGTAAACTCCGAGGTCGTCTTCGCGGCTCAGATCCGTACTATTGATCGTCTTCTGATAGTCTTCATCGACACCGGCACGTCTGCGAATGGCTTTCCAGTAGTCCTGTGCCTTACTGTCTAACGAACCATTCTTCTCATAACAAGCCTCTATGTAGTTAAGATATGCTTCGGAAGCACGGAAAATAGGACAGGCATTGGTCCCCAGCAATTCGTCCGATCTGCTTTGTTCGTCATCATACGGATAGAACTTACGGGAACGATAACCGGTGATATCACGTGTCTGTTCCTGATCACTGATTACGGTAGATTTTACCCAAGGTACAGGTACCGGATTCGTCACCATGTTTCCTGCCTGGTCCTTATTGTAATTCTTCACTGTATCTGCCCTTTCGTCTGTCATCCATGCATCTTTTTCTCCCCACACAAACAGTTGCAAGCGCTCGTCGCGGTCTTTCTTTTCATTAGAAACCGTTCTGTCATCGATAGCCTTGTTGTTTGCATAGATAGGCATACCGTCTTTCATCAGAAATGTTTTGATCAGTGAACGTGTCAGTCCGGTGCGGTCTCCGTTTTTAAGGCGTGCACCTACACAATGTGATACGGTAAGTGACAGGTTATATTGTTTCCACAGCAGTACTTCTTCCACATTCGAAAGATCCGGCTGACTGAACATTTCGAAATAAGGATTCCACCCATAAAGTGTATTGTATGGAGGATTCATTACATGCGAGTTTTCTGCCAGTTGAACATGATCGGCAACTGCTGCCGCTGCTTGCATTGCTTCCGTCAGGAAGAAGTTTATTTCTCCTGCTATATCGAATGTTTTTCCACTGTTATAGCTCATTACGGCTCCGGGCCATGTTGGATCACCCGGTACGCGCCCCGTTCCCTGATGATATTTCTCGAAGGTTGCTTCGAACAGTGCAACTCTTGATTTCAGCACCAATGCAGCCTGTTTGTTAATACGCTGGTTATTCTGGAAACCACGTTCTTTCAGGCGACTGATAGCTTCGTCAAGATCTTTTAGAATGAAGCGTGCCACTTCATTGCGTGGTGCGCGCTGACTTTTCTTGATCAGTGTTTCGGAGTCGTCCGGCAATACTTCGGTAATGATGGGATAATCGCCAAAACGTACCAACGCGTTATAATACGCCAGGGCACGGAAGAAATAAGCCTCTCCGATATACTGCTTCAACAATTCTGCATCTCCGGGAATCGTACCCTCTTTCTCTTTCGGCAGTACTTGTTCAAAGAGATAATTCCACACACGAATGCGGTTCAGAGGTTCCTGAATATTTTTCCCTTCGGGCACCTGTTTGTTTCCCGCAAAATAATCAAGGTTTCCATCATCACTCAATAAATTGTCGGTGTTAGCATCATTTCTTACCACTCCGGAGTTCCATGCCCTTTGGTGATACATCTTGGTTGTATTTGAATTTTCAAGGTAGTCGTCATAGTAATTGATAACATAGCTTCCCACTTGATCTACTGTGTTGAAGTAATCTTCCGGAGTGATATCACTGATTGGCGAACGGTCCAGGAAGTCGTTGCATGAAGTCAGTGCCAGTCCGCCCATTCCGATTAACGAGCAGAAACAGATATGTTTCAGTTTTAGTTTCATCATTTGTCTGGTAAAATTAGAAGTTAACATTTAAGCCGATAGAAATCGTTCTCTGCAAAGGATAGAGCTTACCGTCTCCCCAGTCGCTACCCAATAATTCCGGATCAAATACTCCGCTGATTCCCGAGAAGGTCAGCAGATTGTCTCCGGACACATAAACACGTACCGATTCCATTGCTGCTTTCCGGGTCCATGTTTTGGGCAGAGTGTAGCCAATCTGGGCATTCTTCAGACGGCAATATGCGGCATTCTGTAGATATCCGCTTTGTACTTTCTGGTTTTTATCCGTATTAAAATAGGGTTTAGGGTAGTAAGCATTGGTATTTGCACCGAGAGGATCACCTTCCGGACGCCAATAGTCCATGTGCTCTTTGAATGCAGTTGATTGCCATAATCCGCCATTTGCTCCCCAGAAGTACGGACCGTCCAACCAGTAATCCCTTTTCATCACCCCCTGCAGGAATACTGAGAAATCGAATCCTTTCCATGCTCCGGTCAGTGTCAAGCCGAAATTATATCTTGGAGTGTTGTTACCTATAATTGTCAGGTCACCATGATCTTCCAGAGTATTCGAACCATTGTTAACCCCTTCTTTTCCATCAAGATTGGCATACATAACATCACCGGCTCCCCAGTTCGTTCCCCAGTTTGGGGTACCTCCATTGGCCAAATGTGCATTCATTTCTTCTTGGGTTTGTGCAATACCGATCGTTTTATATCCCCAGATGTCACCCAATATTTGTCCATTATAGTATACATCCGAAGAGAGTGAGTTCGTAGGATTCGGATATTTCAATATCTTACGCTTCCCGTCAGATAAAACGAATCGCGCACTATAATCAAATTCGCTGATGCGATCTCTCCAAGAGAGTTCCAACTCCCAACCGTATGACTTCATGTCGCAGTTGTTCACTTGAGGAGGCAGAGCTCCCAGTACAGGGGGTAATATAGGAGCAGGGCCAATCATATCGTATGTATAACGGTTATAATAACCGATCGATCCTGTCAGGCGATTATTGAGTAAACCAAAATCCAGACCGAGATCCCACGATTCAATGGTTTCCCATGTCATCAGTGAATTGACGATACCCGGAAGTTGAGCAGTGTTTTGTTTTTTACCGTCAATCAGCCATCCCGAATTGGAGGCTCCTGTAATCATATTCTGGTAAAACGGGTACCAAGCATTGGCCTTATCCGTATTGTTGTTACCAAGTTGTCCCCAAGAACCTCTCAACTTCAGCGTGCCGATAAGACCGGCCAGCGGGCGGAAGAAATCTTCGCGTGCGATATTCCATCCAGCGGAGAATGAAGGAAACAACCCCCAGCGCTTATCGCCAACAAACCGTGAAGAACCGTCATAACGCAGATTGGCTTCTAACATATATCGTTCTTTATAGTTATAGTTCACACGTCCGAAGAAACCGGCAATCGCTCTTTCGCGTGCCCATGCATTTGCTTTCTGATTGTCCTGTGTCAGTCCTAAGGAGGGAACATTCGAGCTGATCAGATCGGTCCCAAACCCGGTCATTCCACTTGGCCGGAAGAGTTCGGCATTGAAACCGCCCATCACTTTAAAATAATGATCACCGATTGTTTTTGCATAGTCACTGTAAATGTTACCGGAGAAGTAGTCTTCATCTTCACGCTCGTCCTGAACCTCCGAATATCCTGCTGCTCCACCATTCCATGACAATAAATAGGGTTTATTATTTACGTCATATCCATAGATCGGTAATACGGCCCAATGTTGTTTTCGCGTATACGTACGCATACTTCCCTCTACTACGATTCGCCAGTCTTTGAGGGGCTCGAAGATGGCTTGCAACTGATTGGTATACCAGTTTTTCTGGCTGGTTTGCACACCACCCTCTTCCAACTGAATGATTTCCATATTGGGCATGTAATGGCCGTTTGGATCCATTGGAGCACAGGTCGGCCAACGGCGGGCAATGTTATGAAAAAATGCGCCTGTCATGTAGGTAGGGCGGTCATAGTCTTCACGTGTCCATTTGCTCGTGTAGTTTAACGTGACCCACTCCGCAGGTTTTGCCGAGATTTTAGCATTCATCGTATAACGGTTGAAGTTATCTTCGCCGTGCTTGATAAGGCCATTCTGATTCAGGAAACTACCGCTGATCATATAAGTCAGCTTCTCTGTTCCTCCACTGATACTGAGGTTGTGTTCCGTAGAGGGTGTCCAGCTTTTGTAAAACTCTTTAAACCAGTCTGTATTGGCAAAAGATCCTGCATAGCTTTTCCATTTGCCGTCCGGTCCGGCTTCCACCCCATAATATTCGGGAGTAGAAGGGTCGGTAAATTTTCCGTTTTGGAAGTCCAGAATATTTTGCAATGCTTTTTCGTCAAAGGTAGGAGATTCTCCACCATTGGTCGAAGCCCGGTTAAAATACTGCGCAAAGGTGTAAGAATCCACCATGTCAGGCAACTGAATGGCATCCGAGAAACGTACATTACCCGAATAGTTTACACGTGTTTTGCCACTTTTACCACTCTTCGTAGTGATCAGGATGACCCCGAATGCCGCACGCGCACCATAGATCGATGAAGAAGCTGCATCCTTCAGTACAGATACCGATTCAATATCATTCGGGTTGACTGTATTCATGTCTCCTTCGATTCCATCGATCAGTACCAACGGACTACTGCTCGAACCATCGCTTATCGTACCTGCTCCTCGGATGTTTACGTTTAGTTCGCCATCCAGTGTACCACCGCTACTGCCCACGGACATATTCAGTCCCGGAATAACTCCTTGCAGTGCCTGTGACACATTCTGTACGGGGCGCGACTCCAGGACGTCCGCATTGACCATACTTACAGATCCGGTAACGTTTACTTTCTTTTGTGAACCATAGCCCACAACTACCACTTCATCCAGTTGCTTTGAATCTTCCTGCATGGTGATATGGAGTTCCTTTCCGGTCACTTCCGTTGTGACAGTTTTGTAACCGATAAATGAAAACTCGAGGATAGCTCCTTTGGGAGTGTCAATAGAGAACTTTCCGTCCAAGTCGGTGATGGTTCCCGTATTGGTGCCCTGCACTTTTACGGAAACTCCGATAAGTGGTTCACCCGTGTTGTCGATGATTACACCGGTGGCTTTCACGGTTTGTTGTTGTATACTGGCAGTCGCTTGTGTTTTGTAAGTATCGGTCGTCGCTTGTGCCGACTGTGCGCACCACAGCAACAAAGTAGCAACTACTGTTTTCAGGCAGTGTTTTTCCCATACTCTTGTAAACCTTAAGGATAGGTTACTTTTTTTCGTCATAAATTAATAGGTTTGAGTTAAACATGTTTTTCAGTTTTTTACTTCTTTTGCAACTCCGTCCTCATCTCGGAATCGAAGTCTTGTTAGTTTTTGTTTTCTTCTACTTTTTCATAATTTTTCTTTTAAGTGATACAATTATTCCGGTTTCTCTGAAAAGAAACTAATTGATGAAGTAGACAAAGATTATGCCAGATGTGAAAAGATGGCATAAGGCACTAATGAAGTATAATACGGGGATGTAAATGTGGAATTCACCACAATTTTGTGGAATAAATCCACAAACAAAATCCGCTTGACGTTGTTGTTGTATCAAACTTAAATTAATAGAAACCCAAATGATAAAGAAGCTTAACCCCCTTTTGTTGATGGCAATGTTGTTATTCATTTCCAGCACTGTTTTTTCAGCCGGTTTTCCTCCTCCCGATAAAGTGCAGGAAGCCTTTCAGAAAATGTATCCTAAAGTGACCACGGTCGATTGGGAACGAAAAGGAGATTATCACATTGCCGATATCAGGGTGAAAGGGCGGGAGCTAAACGTCTGGTTCAGTGATAAAGGTAAATGGTTGATGACAGAGACCGATGTCGAATCTTTGGAGGCTGTTCCTCCTGTTGTGGCAAAGGTCTTTATGCAAAGTACGATGGCGTCCATGCAATTGGAAGATGTAAGAATCATCACTTTTCCCAAGCAGCCGGCGGTCATCATAATCGAAGTGGAGGAATATGACACTGATTCGGAATTTCAGTTGTTTTATTCTCCGGACGGTAAACTCTTACAGACTCTTAATGTAAGCGAAACAGGAGGGGAGATTTATCCCGGACTGTTTAAATAGAGTTTGCTACATAATACCAGCTACTCTTTTCACCACAGCTAAACAAATTACGCAGATATTCAAATCACATCTATTGATTTCTTTTTTCTCTGTGTAATTTGTGAATCTGTGGTGACTAATCTATGAAGATCATTCCTTTTCTCCATGCGATTGTTCATTGAGATTTCTTTTTTATTGTGCCATGGTTTCAGAATCATCCTCAGATTTTGTATCGTTATCTTCTTATGCTCGTACAATTCATTCCCGGACGCAATTATTCTTTAGCTTTTCTCTAAAATTGCATTTAAGAAAGGTGTAGCCCAACTGTTGTTTGGGTGTAGCCATCCGATCGTTATGGCTACACCTTTCACCTTGGATGGCTACACCCTTTTCAGGTAATCAGTCTTACCTCCTTCCGATAATTCTCTTTGTAGGAACTATATCTTTTTGATTTTTAGAATATTATTTTGTTGTCTAACTTACATTTTACAAAATTGTCTGCATCTATGAAAGGGTATCTTGGTAAGATGATTACTATTACGAATCATAATAATATGACGATTGGAGTAACAACTGTCATGAAATACTATTTTATAGGATAGAGGAAAAAAATAACAGATTCCTTTGTGAGTAATTAGACAAAACCGTATTTTTAGAGGATGATTATGTACGGTTGGATAATATGTATGTAAATTTCTGATAATTAATTTATTAGATATTAGAATTATGATGAAGTCCATAAGCTGATGTTGTAAATCTCGGAAGGAATGACTCTATGTGTGAAAATATCATTTGTTCCACATGTGATAGTATGCCAAAAGAGTCGTATCGAACAAATTGCGTAGTTAGATAGCCAGTGGACATTATCAACTTAAAGAATAAAATGAAAGATATTATTGATCTATTACAAAAGAAACGAATAAAAACTGTTGATGCCTTAAAGCAAGGCGAACAACATCAGTTCTCTTGCCTTCAACAAATAGTAAATAACATATCAGGTTTCAATTCCCAATTTTGGAGAATTGGAGACCTAGGATTATATGAAACCAAACATCCAATCAACATAGATTCTTTGAATGGAGATTTTGTTGCGTGGTTTGACGTCGGGAATGAAAATTTTCCCACTGAAAAACAACTTGCCACATGGGAAGACTTTTGTAAAATCAGCCCAACGAACATGAAAGAAATGATTATCGAGGGACTTACGAAGTTATCAAGGCAAATGGATTTATTATTTGCTGATATCAAGCCTCAATATGGCCCAGTTTACAATCCAAAGGCGGTATCAAGAAACGCAAAGAAAGCCATTGAAGTGATGAGCAAAAACAACAGGTCTATCGGTCGGCAAGCTAAATCGATTTTCCAATGCACTTCTGTTGTGATTCCAAAGCAAGACAAGTCCCCAGTTCGGTTTATAATTCTAAACTTTCAGATCGGGCGGCATCCATATGAATTTGAAGCTGTCTTGTGTGATAGTGTAGTATTTATCATTGGAGAAAACTCAGGTTTATGGACTCGACTTGATTGGGATTATGAATTTAATGTATCAGATTTTAATATTGCAACAGCTTTGCATCCATATTGGCGACAGAAATAATATGAGATTAAAGGCAGAGTAAAGAAAATAAAGCTATTCTGTAATGTAGTCGTGAGATCAGTTGATAATAAGCGAGTTATATCATAATCCTGAAAAACACTCCGTGAGGGGCTGTTTTGCTTGGTACTCTTCAGGGAAAACCGGATATTTGCACTGTTGATCAACGAAACGAGACTATAAAAATGAAATTTAAATCTTTAAAAAGAAACGTAGTATGAGTGTAATTTTTAAAACAGTGCAACGCCCGTCAGATCCGCGCGTTGAGAATTCTCCGAAGAGGTATTATCCGCAACTCATTACATTGGGGCGGTCGGTAAACCTGAAGTTTATAGCACAGAAAATCCAGGACCGTTCATCACTTTCGGTAGGTGACATTAAGAGTACGATTCAGAATTTTGTAGAAAAGCTGAAAGAGCAGCTGCTGGAAGGAAAAGCGGTAAACATTGAAGGATTGGGGGTGTTTATGCTCGCAGCCAAGTCGAAAGGTGCCGAAAAGAAAGAAGACATCACGGCCAAAAGTGTAGAGGCTGTACGTATCTATTTTCAGGCTAACAAAGAGTTGAAAATTACCAAAACGGCTACCCGTGCGGGTGAAAAACTGGACCTGATCAGTCTGGACGATTACCTGAAAGGGACAACTGATGGAGGAGACGGAGGTATCGTAGATGATCCGACGGCATAAAACGGCTGGCGGAGAGGTAATGATCCTGTAACAGACGAATAGAAAACAGGATGTGTGTATGGCTTCCGGCCGATTCCCGAAGAAACGGGACGGCCGGGAGCCTTTTTTTACTTCGCTTAGGCTTTTTTGTGTGCAAACATGGAAGGGAACGCTTGTCAGATGGAAGGGAATGATTATCTTTGCAACTTCGAATAAAACTACGGAATAAAATGGTTAAGAAGATAGTAAAAGGCCTTTGGATTTTCTTTGCACTGATGGTGCTGGCAGGAATTGCAGTATTTGCTTCTATCGCTTATGGATGGATTGGATATATGCCTCCTGTGGAAGAATTGGAAAATCCAAATTACAAGTTTGCCACCGAAATTCTTTCGGAGGACGGTAAGGTTTTAGGAACATGGTCGCTTAGTAAGGAGAATCGTGTATATACCTCATATAATGAACTTTCACCTAACATCATCAATGCACTGATAGCAACGGAAGATGTACGCTTTGCCGAACATTCGGGTATTGATGCCAAGGCACTGATACGCGCTGTAGTGAAACGTGGATTATTGATGCAGAAAAACGCAGGTGGAGGTAGTACGCTCTCGCAGCAACTTGCCAAGCAGCTGTTCACAGATGAAGTTGCCAAAAACACTCTGCAACGTCTGTTTCAGAAACCGATAGAGTGGGTGATTGCTGTGAAATTGGAGCGATATTACACCAAAGAGGAAATTCTGAGTATGTATCTCAATAAGTTCGACTTTCTGAACAATGCAGTGGGAATTAAAACGGCTTCATATACCTATTTCGGATGCGAGCCCAAAGATCTGAAAATAGAACAGGCTGCTACGCTGATTGGTATGTGTAAAAATCCTTCGCTTTACAATCCGGTGCGCTTCAACGAGCGTTCGCGCGGACGACGGAATACGGTGCTGGATCAAATGAGAAAGGCCGGATATATCACAGCGGAAGAGTGTGATTCATTGCAGAATCTGCCGTTGGAATTGGTATATCACCGGGTGGATCACAAAGAAGGATTGGCAACTTATTTCCGCGAGTATCTACGTGGTGTGATGACTGCTTCTAAACCGGTCCGCAGTAATTATCGTGGCTGGCAAATGCAGAAGTTTTATGAAGATTCGATCGACTGGGAAATGAATCCGTTGTATGGTTGGTGTGAGAAGAATAAGAAAAAGGACGGTTCAAACTATAACATCTATACGGACGGGCTGAAAATTTATACAACTATCAACTCACACATGCAGCGCTATGCCGAGGAAGCAGTAGAAGAACATATTGGGGAGCATTTGCAACCTCTGTTCTTTAAAGAGAAAAAAGGACGCAAAAAGGCACCATACAGTAATCAACTGACTCAAGAGGAAATTGACCGCATCCTGGACAGAGCTGTAAAACAGACCAGTCGTTATCAGAGTATGAAAGCAGCCGGAGCTTCGGAATCGGAGATCAAGAAGGCATTCGACAAACCGGAGCCGATGTCAGTCTTTACATGGCATGGTGAAAAAGATACCATTATGACTCCAATGGATTCCATCCGTTATTATAAACACTTCCTGCGTGTCGGATTTATGTCGATGGACCCGATAAACGGACAAGTGAAGGCGTATGTAGGTGGTCCGAACTATACTTATTTTCAATATGACATGGCAATGGTGGGACGTCGTCAAGTGGGATCTACCATTAAACCGTATCTGTATGCATTGGCTATGGAAAACGGATTCTCACCTTGTGATGAGACACGTAATGTAGAAATCACTCTAATTGATGAAAATGGAAAACCTTGGTCACCCAAAAACACTTCAAAAGGACATTATGGTGAAATGGTGACTTTGAAATGGGGACTTGCAAACTCAAATAACTGGATTTCGGCATATCTGATGAGTAAGCTGAATCCGTATGCTCTGGCACGTTTGATCCACACTTTCGGTGTACGCAATAAAGACATTCAACCTACAGTATCTCTCTGCCTCGGTCCGTGTGAAATTTCGGTGGGAGAGATGGTAAGTGCATATACGGCATTTGCCAATAAAGGAATCCGGGTGGCTCCATTGTTTGTGACTAAAATAGAGGATAGCGAAGGTAATATATTGGCCACCTTCTCGCCACAGATGGAAGAGGTTATCAGTGCATCGAGTGCTTATAAGATGCTGGTAATGCTGCGTGCCGTAATCAATGAAGGTACAGGAGGACGTGTCCGCAGGTATGGAATAACAGCCGATATGGGTGGTAAGACCGGAACGACTAACCGCAACTCGGACGGATGGTTTATGGGATTCACTCCTTCGCTGGTATCCGGATGCTGGGTAGGCGGTGAAGAACGTGATATCCATTTCGACTTGATGAGAGATGGGCAAGGGGCTGCGCTGGCATTACCTATTTGGACAAAATACATGCATAAGGTGTTTGCAGACCAGACATTGGGATATGATCCGAAAGAGACTTTTAAACTGCCTGACGGATTTGATCCATGCAAAGATTTCAGTATTTCGGGAGACAGCATCATAGATGAACCGGCATCGGGACTGGACGATTTATTCAATTAACGTAGTCAGTGATGCACTCCTGTCTGATTTGTATAGGAAGCAATTATAACCGGAAGGAGAATCTCCTTCTTGCCCGTAGGAGGCTGACGGCTCTGTTTCCCTCCATCCGCTTTACGGGTGAGCAGGAAACAAGGCCGTTATTCTTTCGTAATCCGGCGTTGTTCTCTAACCAAGTGGCTCGCTTCTATACTGATGCGGACGCCGAACGGGTGGTGAAAGAGTTGAAAACAATCGAAAAGGAGGCTGGAAGAGAGAAGGAAGACAAAAAGAGGGAAAAGGTTTGTCTGGATATCGACTTACTCGTTTTTGATAACCGGGTATTGAAACCGGAAGACTTGAAAAGAGACTATATTCTCAAAGGACTTGAAGAACTGAAGTAGCCTATGGCTCGCAACTAAATATAAGAAATATGAAATTTTTAGGAATAATTCCCGCACGTTATGCTTCTACCCGCTTCCCGGCAAAACCATTGGCTATGCTGGGAGGAAAAACGGTGATACAACGTGTATATGAACAAGTGGCCGGTGTGCTTGATGATGCCTATGTAGCCACGGATGACGAACGGATCGAAGCTGCTGTAAAAGCATTTGGCGGCAAGGTAATAATGACTTCTGTTAACCATAAAAGTGGAACAGACCGCTGTTATGAAGCTTGTACAAAGATAGGCGGGGACTTTGATGTAGTGGTTAACATACAGGGAGATGAACCTTTTATTCAGCCTTCGCAGCTGAAAGCTGTAAAAGCCTGCTTTGAAGATGTGTCTACACAGATTGCTACTTTAGTGAAACCCTTTCCGGCAGATGACGAGCTTGCCGTGCTGGAAAATGTGAATTCTCCGAAGGTAGTACTGAATAAAAACATGAATGCATTGTATTTCAGCCGGTCTGTGATCCCGTACCAACGTAACGCGGATAAAAAAGATTGGTTGAAAAATCACACTTATTATAAACATATCGGACTATATGCATACAGAACAGAAGTACTGAAAGAGATAACTTCACTCCCACAGTCTTCGTTGGAGCTGGCTGAATCATTGGAACAACTTCGCTGGCTGGAAAACGGGTATACCATTAAAGTCGGAATCAGTGAAGTAGAGACAATCGGGATCGATACACCTCAGGACCTGGAAGAGGCAGAGAAGTTTTTACAGAAAAATAATTTATTATGAACCGGACACTTCAACCCGAAATTCAGGAATTAGTTCAGTTCAACATCCTTCCTCCGGAACGTACGGTAATGCCGAACGGAGTACCGTTGACGGTTATCAATGCCGGCGAACAGGATGTGGTACGCGTTGACATTTTGTTTGGTGGCGGACGTTGGCAACAGTCGAAAAAACTACAGGCATTGTTTGCGAACCGTATGTTGCGTGAAGGCTCCCGGAAATATACCGCAGCAGAGATTGCTGAAAGGCTGGATTATTACGGGGCATGGCTCGAACTGTCCAGTTCGGCGGAATATGCATATGTCACACTGTACTCACTGAATAAGTATTTTGCCGAAACGCTCGATGTGCTTGAATCGATTATCAAAGAGCCGCTTTTTCCGGAAAAAGAGCTGAATACGGTAATAGATGCCAATATTCAGCAGTATTTGGTTAATACGTCAAAAGTGGATTTTCTGGCACACAGGAGTCTACTGAGGGCACTTTATGGTGAAGAACATCCATGCGGACGCTATGTGGAGGAGACAGACTATCATAACATAACTCCGGACTTATTGCGTGAGTTTTATAATACGTATTATCATTCGGGAAATTGCTATATTTACCTTTCCGGTAAAGTAACGGACGAAATTACCCGCCGTATAGAAGTTGCATTCGGTATGGTTCCGTTTGGCAATCATCAGCAAAGGCTGGTTAAGAAAGAATATCCGTTTGTTGCGGTCCCGGAGAAGCGTATTTTCACGGAAAGAGAAGATGCAATGCAGAGTGCGGTGAAATTGGGAACTACAACTATCTTGCGAACACATCCCGATTATCTGAAACTACGGGTGTTGATCACTCTGTTCGGGGGGTATTTCGGCAGTAGATTGATGTCGAATATTCGTGAAGATAAAGGATATACCTATGGAATTTCTGCCGGGATCATGTTCTATCCGGGTAGTGGCCTGCTTGGCATCAGCACGGAGACAGCGAATGAATATGTAGAACCGTTGATACAGGAAGTTTACAAGGAGATCGATAAATTGCAGAATGACCGGGTGGCACCGGAGGAGCTGGCCATGGTACGTAACTATATGCTTGGAGAGATGTGCCGGAATTATGAATCACCTTTCTCACTGGCTGACGCTTGGATGTTTATCCTTACTTCCGGTTTGGATGATGCTTATTTTGCCCGCTCGCTACAAGCTGTGAAGGAGGTTACGCCGGAAGAAATACGGGAGTTAGCAGGTCGTTATTTGTGCAAAGAGAATTTAAAAGAGGTCATTGCAGGTAAAAAGTTAGCATAAAAAAGCGTCAAAAGAAAGCAGCTTTAGTGTATAAATTGTATATTTGCCAAATGAAAACAACAAGATACATCTATACAGCACTCATTTTAGCGGCTCTTTCGCAAGGGAGTGCTGTCGCACAAAATAAAGGTGGATTCTTCAGCAAAGTGCGGGACACCTTCTCTACTGAAATTAAAATAGGAAACTACACGTTTAAGGATGGCTCCGTATATACCGGAGAAATGAAGGGACGTAAGCCAAACGGTAAAGGTAAGACTGTTTTTAAGAATGGCGACGTTTACGAAGGGGAGTACGTAAAAGGTAAGCGTGAGGGATTCGGAGTTTATACTTTCCCAGACGGTGAACGGTATGAAGGACAGTGGTACCAGGACCAGCAACATGGCAACGGGATCTACTATTTTATGAACAATAACCGTTATGACGGTATGTGGTTTCAGGATTATCAGCACGGGCCGGGAACGATGTATTACCATAATGGAGACGTATATGTGGGTGACTGGGTGAACGACAAACGTGAAGGTAAAGGAACATACACTTGGAGAGACGGTTCCAAATACGTGGGCGACTGGAAAAATGATAAAAAAGACGGTAAAGGCGTATTGGAATGGAATGACGGTTGTAGATATGACGGTGACTGGAAAAATGATGTCCGTGAAGGTAAAGGAACCTTTGAATATACAAACGGTGAAAAATATGTGGGTGACTGGAAGGACGACTTGCAACATGGAAAAGGTATCTTCTTTCTGGGAGGCGACCGCTATGAAGGTTCATATCTGCAGGGCGAACGTACCGGTTCCGGTATATATTATCATGCTAATGGTGACAAATATGTAGGTAACTTCAAAGATGGCATGCAGGATGGTGAAGGTACGTTTACCTGGGCTAACGGTGCCGTATATGAAGGTGAATGGAAAGATAACAAGCGTAACGGACATGGAACCTATAAATGGAGCAACGGGGATGTGTACGAGGGAGAATGGAAGAATAACCAGCCCAATGGTAAAGGTACTCTTACTTTGACAAACGGTACCAAATATAAAGGTGGATTTGTGAACGGATTGCAGGAAGGTAATGGAGTGGAAGAAGATAAAAACGGGAATCGTTATGAAGGCTTCTTCAAGCAAGGTAAGAAAAATGGACCGTTTGTAGAAACAGATAGTACCGGAAAAGTAATCCGTAAAGGAACTTACAAATTCGGACGACTGGAACAATAGACAGAGCAGAGATAAGCATAAATAAAAAAACGTAGAACTGAAAGTTCTACGTTTTTTTATTGTCCTTTATCCTATCTTTCTTAGATAATGTATTGTGAACTGATGGATTCGTTGTTCATTACACGTTTAATTGTTTCGGCAAACATATCGGCAATGCTCAGCTGTTTTACTTTGACACATTTTTTAGAATAAGGAATGCTGTCGGTGAAGACCATTTCAGTCAGTCCTGACTCCTGAACACGGAATGATGCGGGATCGGACATTACACAGTGACTGGCAATGGCACGTACTGAGTTGGCTCCGGCTTCAAGCATGATGTTGGCGGCTTTTGTAATAGTACCGGCTGTATCAACAATATCGTCAATCAATACTACGTTTTTACCTTTTACATCGCCGATGATCTGCATAGAGGCTACTTCATTTGCTTTCTCACGTGACTTATTGCAGAGAACCAGGGGTACACCCAAATACTTGGAGAATGTACTTGCTCTTTTTGAACCACCGACGTCGGGAGTTGCAATTACGAGTTCTTCCAGCTTCAATGACTGAATATAGGGGAGGAACACGGCCGAAGCATACAAGTGATCCACCGGAATATTGAAGAAGCCCTGAATCTGGTCTGCGTGCAAATCCATTGTGATCAGACGATCGATGCCTGCAACTGAAAGCAGGTCTGCTACCAGCTTTGCGCCGATAGAAACACGTGGTTTATCTTTTCTGTCCTGACGTGCCCATCCGAAATAGGGGACAACTGCAACGACGCTCTTTGCGGACGCTCTCTTGGCTGCATCGATCATCAGAAGAAGTTCCATCAAATTGTCGGAATTAGGGAAAGTGGACTGAACCAGGAATACGTGTGCGCCACGAATTGACTCTTCATAAGAAACTGCAAATTCACCATCAGCAAAGTGGGTGATATTCATGTTTCCCAAAGGACAATTGAGGCTTGCGCAGATTTTTTCTGCCAGGTATCTCGAATTAGTTCCCGAGAATACCATAAAGGGTGCTTTTTCGCTCATTGTGTGTAATAGTTGTTACCTATTGGTTATAATTTGCGCGCAAAGGTATGAATTATCTGGGCATTTTAAAAGACTTATTGTAGAAAAAATTGTAGTTTTGCTACCTGAACACTAATTGTATCCGAAAAGAAATGAATCCGCGTTTGCCTATAGTGCTTTTTTGTGTGTTGTTGCTGACGACATTCTTCTCTTGTGTCGATACAGCTCCAACCAAGGAGGTACAGCATATCGATTCGCTAAACCAACTGGCATATACTTATCGATATAGAAATCTGGATTCTTCTTGCCGGGCTGCGTCGCAGGCCTATAAAGAGGTTAGCATGTATCAGCAGGGAAAAGCGGAAGCCTCCAATAATCTTGCTTTCTGCGCTTTCATGCGGATGGATTTTGATAATGCGGAACGTTTGTATAAAGAGGTCTACAATCTGACGAAAAATGAACTGGAGCTTTTGATTGCTGATATCGGACTGATGAAAATTTATCAGCGGACAGCTATGAATAAAGAGTTCTATGATTACAGGAATAGTGCAATCCGGAGAATGAAGCGGATTGATGAAGAAAGTAACCTGTTTATAGATCGTCACGAAAGTGCCCGGTTGAATTATGCTTTTACAGAATTTTTTATCGTTTCAGCGGTTTATTACTACTATCTGCAACAACGTGCCGAGGCGATGGCTTCGCTGAACGAAATACGGCAAAACGAGGAGTTGGCAGCCGATACAAATCAAATTCTCTATTTTCATTATATCAAAGGTTCAGCCGGTTTATGTGAGGGGAAAACACCGGAAGACCGGAAGCTTGAAGAGTTTGATGAACTGTATACCACTTGGAAAATGGCATCGGAGCAAGGATATTTATACTTCGAAGGAAATGGCTTGCAGGGGCTTGCCAATCTGATGGCATCTCCGGGTAGTTATGAATTATTCCTGAACAGGCGTTCGCATGCTCTGACAAGATTCGGTATGCCTGTAGATTCATTGTTGCCGTTGAGATTAGGACAAATGGCACTGGAACGTTTTCGCAAATATAACGACCTTTATCAAATAGCGGGTGCCTATGTATCAATCGGCAAATATCTGAATGCTCATGGGCGCTATGCAGAAGCGCTGGACACGTTGGCAAAAGCGTTGGATTGCGTAAACCAGCACCATATAACATATTACCATTCTGTAGCAGATACACTTGATAAACTGGAGGTGTTTGTCCCAAACAAAGATGTGGCATATACTGAAGTAACCTGGCTTGGGAAAGAAAAGGTGAAAACTGTGCCGGAATGGATCTCCAGAATACGTGAACAGTTGAGTGTGTCATTTGCGTGTCTGGGTATGAAACCGGCTTCGGATTATAATAGAAATGTCTATCTGGATATCTTGCGATATACCCGTCAAGACAAGGAACTGGAGAGTCGTTACCTGTCTCTGGAACAAGAATCCAGACAGTTGAATGTGGTATTATTTTTCGTAGTTATAGGGCTCGTACTGGTTGCTGTCATGTTTTGGCTGTTCAACAAAAGATCGAAAGTACGAAACCGCATCCATATTGCCCGTTTGAAACAAACATTGGATGTCTGTCAGAAAATCACCGCTTCTATCCCGGCTGATGTGGCGGATGAAAGTGAGATTGTACGTGCCATCGCCGGATCGATATTGCCGGATATGGAACAATTGTTTAGTGCGACAGGAATCAGAATCGGGGTGAGGGATGAAGAAGCTGGAGAAATTAAGTTTGACGAAGAATGTGAAAGTGAACAAGAAACTGAAGTAAAGCCGGGTAGCGAGATTGGTATAAGAGCCGACTTTAATTTATATGTACCCGATAAAACAGATCCTATCGGTATTTTGATTCTCTTTACCCGCCATCGGCTGAATAAAGACGAACAGGCGTTGGTGAAAGTAATAACTCCTTATATTGCTTGGGCATTAGACAATGGAATGACATTTATTTCATTGGGTGATGAACGAAATAAGCTGGAAAAACAAAGGTATGTTTATGAACAGCACATCGCCGGAAACAAACGTCAGAACCTGATAAAAAAATCCTGCCTGGCTATCGTAGACGGAATCAATCCGTATATAGATCGGATTATTAACGAAGTCCACAAGCTGACGGAAAAAGGCTTTATTAATGACGACCGGATAAAAAAAGAGAAGTACCAGTACATTGACGAACTGGTCACTACTATCAATGAATACAATGATATATTGGCGTTGTGGATTAAAATGAGACAAGGTTCACTTAGCCTGAATATTGAAAATTTTGAGCTGAACGAACTGTTTGAGTTGATAGGCAAAGGGCGTAAAGCTTTTGAAATGAAGAAGCAGAGGCTTGAAATAGAACCGACAGGGGCATTGGTAAAGGCGGATAAAGCTCTGACCTTGTTTATGATTAACACACTGGCCGAGAATGCCCGCAAATATACCCCGGAGGGAGGTACCGTAAAGATATATGCTGGGACGACCGATGAATATGTGGAGATTTCTGTGGAGGATAACGGACGAGGACTTTCGTCTGAAGATATAACGAAAATTATCGGTGAGAAAGTCTATGATTCTCAATCGATAGGGATGAAAGAAAGTACGGATCAAGAAGAACTGAAACGCAGTAAAGGCAGTGGGTTCGGACTGATGAACTGTAAGGGAATTATTGAGAAATACAAAAAGACCAACGACTTGTTCAGGGTGTGTACATTTAACGTAGAGAGCACACCGGGTAAAGGAAGTCGCTTCTATTTCCGGTTGCCTCCCGGGATACGTAAGATCTTCGGGATCTGGCTATACCTGATCATATCTTGCAGTTTCTTCTCTTGTCAGGATGAACCGATGCCGGAGAAACTGAAAGATGTCCCTGTCGACTCCGTAACCTTGGTAGCTGAAGAGGAATACGAACGTTTATTAGACGAAGCTTCCCGCTTTGCTGATACAGTGTACTATTGTAATGTGATAGAAAATTTTGAACTCGCTTTGCAGTATGCCGATTCGGCACTAAACCGACTGAATGCACATTATAAAAAGTATGCTCGCCATCCTCAACGATATATGAAACTGGTGGGGAGTGGAGTACCGGCCGAACTGGAATGGTGGGTGGAACCGTTCAATACCGATTTCCATGTGATATTGGATGTGCGAAACGAAGCGTCAGTCGCTTTCTTAGGTCTCAAAAAACTGGATGCATATAATTACAATAATGTCGCTTATACGGCATTATATAAACTGACTGGAGAAGATCAGTCTCTGGAAGGTTATTGCCGTCAACTGGAACGGTCGACTACTAATAAGACAGTAGGGATTATTTTGTGTATTCTTTTGTTAGTGGTTTCTCTTTGCGGCTATTATCTTTTGTACATGCGCAAACGGCTCCTGAACCGCCTGAATCTGGAGCAAGTCCTGGAGATTAACAAAAAAGTATTTGCCTCTTCACTGACACGTACGCAAGAATCGGCAGAAGCTTTGCAACGCGAAGAAGATACGCTGAAAGAGATACCACAGAGAATTGTAAATGAAGCTTTTGACTCGGTAAACGAACTTTTGACCATAGAGAGGTTAGGCATTGCTGTATATAACGAAATGGGACATCGGCTTGAGTTTGCTTCCAGTCCTCGCATGAATGTGACTCCGGAAATTGTACAACAATGTTTTGACTGTCAGTCTTATCTTTCGGACAAAGACATGCAAGCATTACCTTTGCTGGTCGATGCGGGAGGTGAACATCAGTGTGTGGGTGTATTATATTTGGAAAGGCAGGAAGAAAGCATGCAAGAGGCAGACCGCCTGCTGTTTCAATTGATCTCCAGATATGTAGGCATTGTGGTCTTTAATGCAGTTGTTAGGCTTGCTACGAAATACCGCGATATTGAAGCAGCACATGAAGAAACAAGAAGAGCTTCATGGGAAGACAGTATGCTGCATGTACAGAACATGGTACTGGATAATTGCCTTTCGACCATTAAACATGAAACGATTTATTATCCGAATAAAATCAAACAGATCATCGGCAGGTTGAATGTGCAGTCCCTCTCAGAAGAGGAAGAGAAGGAGAGTGTAGAGACCATTAGTGAGCTGATAGAATATTATAAAGGTATTTTTACGATATTGAGTTCGTGCGCTTCACGTCAGTTGGAAGAGGTTACATTTCGGAGAACAACAATTCCGGTTGCCGATATAATGGCATATGCCGGTAAGTATTTCAAGAAAGCTGGTAAAGGGGGTGCTAATAAGATAACGATGGCTATAGAGCCTCTTGAAGCTAAAGTAATAGGAGATATCAATCAATTGCGTTTTCTTATGGAAAACCTGATTGATGAAGCCCTCTCTTTCCATCAGGATGGAGAGTTGATATTAAAAGCTGTCGCAGACGGAGAATACATTCGTTTCCTGTTTACAGACAGAAGACGTGAAAAACACGTAGAAGAACTGAACCTGTTGTTTTATCCGAATCTGGCACGTATGACTTCGGGGGAAAAAGGTGAGTTGCGGGGAACTGAATACTTGATATGCAAACAAATTATCCGTGATCATGATGAATTTGCCGGAAGACGCGGTTGTCGCATCAATGCCGAACCAGCACAGGGGGGAGGATTTACAGTCTATTTTACTGTACCTAAAAGATAAGAAAACTAATATACATAGATAATAGTATGGAAGATAAGAAATTTAAAGTAATTATTGTAGAAGACGTCAAACTGGAACTGAAAGGAACCGAAGAAATATTCCGTCATGAAATACCGAATGCCCAGGTAATTGGTACGGCAATGACGGAAAATGAATTCTGGCCTTTGATGGAGACTCAGTTACCCGATATGGTATTGCTGGATTTAGGGTTGGGAGGCTCTACGACGATCGGTGTCGATATTTGCCGGAACATATTTAAACGCTATCCAGGGGTGCGGGTGCTGATATTCACAGGAGAAATTCTAAATGAAAAGTTATGGGTAGATGTATTGAACGCCGGAGCAGATGGAATTATATTGAAAACAGGTGAATTACTGACCAAAACAGATGTGCAGGCCGTGATGGATGGCAAAAAACTGGTATTTAATTATCCTATTCTGGAGAAGATTGTCGAGCGGTTTAAAAAATCCGTTGGCAATGACGCTAAACGTCAGGAAGCTGTCATAAGCTATGATATCGATGAATATGACGAACGGTTTCTCCGCCACTTGGCCTTAGGGTATACCAAAGAGATGATAGCTAACCTGAAGGGTATGCCTTTCGGAGTGAAATCACTGGAAAAACGGCAAAACGATTTGATTGGGAGGTTGTTTCCGCAAGGTGAACGGGTGGGAGTAAACGCAACCCGGCTGGTGGTTCGTGCATTAGAACTTCGCATTATCGATCTGGACAATCTGGAAGCCGATGAAGAGTAAATGGCGCATTCCGCATCCGGCAACGATGTTCTTCCTGTTTACGCTGGCAGTCATCTTTTTATCCTGGATATTCGATATCTATGGACTAAGAGTACAGCTTCCGCAAACAGGAGCGGAAATTCGTGTGCAGAGTCTGCTGAGTCCGGAGGGGATTCGCTGGATGTTGCGGAATGCGATCACTAACTTTACTGGGTTCGCACCGCTGGGCATGGTACTGACAGCAATGTTTGGCATCGGAGTAGCCCAACATTCCGGATTTATCGATGCTTGTATCCGACAGGGAGTGAAGAACCGGAGAAACACTAAAAAAATAATTCTTTGGGTGATTATCCTGGGATTGTTATCGAATATAGTGGGGGATGCAGGTTATATCATACTACTGCCGATAGCAGCTACTCTGTTTTATTCGGTTGGATTGAATCCGGTAGCAGGAATCATCACTGCATACGTATCGGTATCTTGTGGCTACAGTGCCAATGTGATGTTGAGTACAATGGATCCGTTGATAGCCCGTACCACACAAGAGGCGGCCATCGACTCCGGAGTATATCAGGGAAACACAGGACCTTTATGCAATTATTATTTCATGTCTGCTTCTACATTTATTATTGGAGCTATTATTTATAGAATAACCTGTAAACAACTGATTCCTTCTTTGGGAGAATATGAGGGAATGCAAATATCTGAGGTCTATAAACAACTCTCGCGGAAAGAACGTCGGGCTATGACTATGGCAATCGTAGTAGGGATGATCTACGCCTCAATCATACTATGGGCTACTTTTTCATCTTGGGGTATTTTGCGGGGAGTAAATGGAGGACTGATACGTTCACCTTTCATTATGGGCATTTTATTCTTACTATCGTTGGGAGCTGCAATCATGGGAATGGTCTACGGATTTAGTTCCGGACGTTATCGTACGGACGGAGATGTAATAGAGGGACTGGCAAAACCGATGAAGTTATTGAGTGGCTATCTTGTCATTGCTTTTTTTGCTGCTCAGATGTTTGCTTGCCTTGAATATTCACATCTTGATAAATGTGTGGCTATCATAGGGGCCAATTTGCTTTCTTCGGTGCAAGTAGGTCCATTATGGACTCTCATCCTGTTTATATTGTTCACTGCTGCAATCAATCTGATTATGGTTTCTGCGACTGCCAAGTGGGCCTTTATGGCTTTTATCTTCGTACCTGTATTTGCACGGATGGGGATTGAACCGGATATGACGCAATGCGCTTTTCGGATAGGTGACAGTGCGACAAATGCCATTACCCCATTTATGTTTTATATGCCTTTAGTATTAACCTATATGCAACAATACGATAAACAGGCCACTTATGGTTCGCTTTTAAAATATACCTGGCGATATTCTGTATATATATTGATAGGCTGGACTATGTTACTTTTTATTTGGTATTTAACTGGCTTACCTTTAGGATTATAGAATAGTGTGATGAAAATGTAAGTAAAAAAAGTCATAGATTCTTTTGGAGATTTCAGAAAAAGCACTACCTTTGCACTCGCAATCAAGGATGGTTCCGTAGCTCAGCTGGATAGAGCAACGCCCTTCTAAGGCGTGGGTCAAGCGTTCGAATCGCTTCGGAATCACAACGTAAAGGCAAGTAGTCTGTAAAAAGACTGCTTGCCTTTCGTCATTTTTCTGGTTATCAAACACTTAGTACTATATCGTTTCAGATCAAAATCGTGCGAATTTCTTCAAAAAGGTAGAAAACAAATAGAAAACATGCCCAAATAGGGGCATGGTAGAAAGAATTTAGAAAACAAAAATGAGCCTAATTAGAGTAATCCAAAATACACAAAGGATCAATAAAGAAGGTAATGCTCCTCTTTATATTTCTTTTTATTTAGGAAAGGAGAAAGTAGTCATACCTTGCAAACTATCTGTCTCTACAACAAAATTTGATTCTAAAATAGGAGTAGTCAAAGGTATTACTAAGGAGGCAAAAGATATTAATCTGATTATAGAACAATTGAAAGCAAAAGTTAATGATATTCTTGTTAAACATAGGCTTAAAAATATTATCTTGAATAAAAAGTCTTTCATGCGAGAATATAACAATCCTTCAGATTTTAAGTCCTTTCATGATTTCGTTGCATCTTATATGAAGACATACAGTAGAAGACTGGAAATGGGAACATTTCAACATCATAAAAGTTGCATGGGAAAGTTCAAGAAGTATTGCGAAGGATTACAATTCCACGAGCTAACAGAAGATTTTCTCAGAGATTATCTAATTTATATGAAAAAAACTCTATGCAACGCAGATTCAACGGCCCAACGTAATTTATCAACCATAAAAATATATGTATCTGCGGCTATAAAAAAGGGGTATATGGAAAATGATCCTTTTAAGGATTTTGGTGTAAAGAGAATAAAAAGTAATATTGACTATCTCACCGAAGAGGAATTGATAAAGTTCATTAGTTTATACTATGATAGAAGGTTACCTGAACGTTTAGAACGAACATTAGGTTTCTTTTTATTTATGTGTTTCACCAGTTTGCATATTTCTGATGCTCGACACGTCTGTCTTGAACAAATTAATAATGGAATACTTACTTATTATCGGATTAAAAATAGAAATTGCAAACCGGAAGCAATAAAAATACCACTTTCAATTCCGGCGTTCAAGATCATAGAGGAACTCCAAGGAAAAAGAAAAGAAGGACACCTCTTTACTTCATTGCAATGTGATCAGGTTGTTAATAGGCAAATTAAAGAGATCGCATCCATATTAGAGATAAAGAAAAAAGTGTCAGCCAAAACAGGTAGGCATACTTTCGCTACCATATTTCTAAAAAAAACAAAGGATGTAGCGACATTGCAAAAGTTATTAGGACATAGTAATTTGAAAGAAACAATGATCTATGCACATGTACTTGATGAAAGCAAACAGGAAGGAATGCAATGCTTCAACTGCTTCGCTATTTAATTGTACTTTTGTGCAATTAAGAGTTATCCTTCTGATCAATAAAAAGATGCGGGCGCACAATATTTGTACAACTCAGTACAACGCCCGCACTATTTTTACTTCATTAACAAATTCCACCCGGCTTCAATATCTGTCATGACTGCGGGAACTCCGTTTTCTACTTGGCTGATGGCCGCGGCAAAGGCACACATTGTAGCTTTGTCGTTAATATCCGGAACGTACGTTGACGGAACTTGCATTTCGCTGCACACACGAGTGATGTATCCGGAAGTGTTGTTCTCGCAGGGAGGTGCCCAACGATTAATAAACTCAGCAATAGTCTGTCGGTTATGTAGTTCCCGATAATTTTGCAGTAACTTGATCAAAGCACGATAGCCGTATGCCATCGAACTAAATTGTTTAAAACTCTGGTCTTGGCTGGGAACGATTTCACCTTGCCATTTATCCCGATCACGTCTAATGTTACCGGGATTGTTGTTTCGTAATCCTCTACTCATTTTTTTTGTTTTTAAATTAATAACATTACCTTTGAAACGTTTTTTAAAGATTTAGTTTATCCGCCCGGCCTGTGAAGGTGGGACGGATTTCTTATTCACTCTTTATCTTGATTAAATGAATCACATTGAAACCGTATTGCCTGTCTACCGCATCATTACCATACAAATCATAACGGGCATCCATTCCTATTTGAAATTCTTGAGTCATGGCTGTCACCATGAATTCAAGCGATATCACTTTATCCTTATTGTCATAAAGCAATTGTCCGTTGAACTCTTTACTGGCAATATAGTTAGTAAGGACAGTATCCGTATTATCGCGGACGAAAGCAATGCCGGTTCCGGTCTGTTCTTTCACCAAATGTCTACCAAACAGATTTACGATATACTTTCCAGGAACAAGATTTCGAATTACAAAAGCGGACCGTCCACTAAACCCATCCTTGATTTTCCAGCCAGTTTGTACGTTCCCCGCCGTTGTTATCGTAGTTATCATATTATCAGGGTAAATAGCAGAATTATCTCCGGTTGCGGGTGAGGATATATAAAAATTACTGTTACCAATATTTTTCCAGACTAAGAACCCATACGTATCATCTACAAACGGGTTAATGTTTGCAACGATCCCTCTGCTTACTTGATTCACGTCGTACAAAGGAGTATTATTATAATTCTTTTGCTCACCACGCGGTAACTTGGTGAATCCTGTTTCAACGATGTATGGAAAGAATTGAGGACTGTTAGTCGGGCTTGCCCAGGACTCACCCCTTACAAATGAATCCATATACGCCGCAGTGGCCTTTACTTCCCATTCTGCTACAACAAGTTTTATTGTGACGGTTTGCGATACAATCTCGTTCAAATTATTGCGGGCTTCTACAACTATGCTATTATCACCGGAAATAAGGGTAATTGACAACTTATCAGAGATCGTTTCCCAGTTTGTATAACTTCCATCGTTTTGTTTATAGCGGATTTCCGATACATTGGCATAACCAATCCCCAGTTCAATGTCAGAAACGAAATAGGTTGAATTTACATTAACTGATAGGTGGGGATCATTAACTCCCGACTGACGATTCATAGTAACCGATATTGCATGGGATTCAGACACGCCGTACACATTCCTCAATCGAACATATAAATTCTGTTGCACTCCGAATAACGGTTTAATATTTATATCAAACCGATTCTTCAGACATTCAGGATCGAGTGAATCATACCATTTGTGCTGTCCTGTTGGTATAGCGTAGGATTGGATATTTTTGAAATCCGGTTCTTCTGATACATCAAGAAAATTAGCTTCTCCAAATTCCTTATTTGAGTTCACAGTTGTTACTATGGCATTAGCACTCGTCACAGATGAAGGACAGGAAACGGATGACAATACCGGAGTTTCATTAAAGGCCGGCAGTTGCGCCGCGTAAGGAGTTTGCAACTCCCCAAGCTGTTTAACGAAATACCAGGCTTTGTCCAGGTTATCCGGTGTCCGGTTGTTTAAATACTGTTGCACATGGCGGGAAGCGCGTTCGGGAATATCGGTTGAATAGCCAAAGTTGATCAACCCCGTTTTCATGTTCTTATGAAACATGGTCACACCATTCCCCCTGGTGACTACCGCAGTTTCTGGAAGGTTCCTGATGATGGCGGAATAAGTTTTATAACTGAGATAATCAGGTATGCGGATACTGATATTAAACCGGCAACCTTCCGCTGTTAATGTTTTGGTTATTTGGGCGACACGCTGATAGTACATGTACTCAATACTTTCATCAGCCGGGCAGAACCAAATCATATCCATACCATTGGCACCAACCACATCAAATACCTCTTCGAAGAAATCCAAATCCTGCTTTAACATGGCACTCGCCTCCGTATTGGTACTGCCGCTGGCTTCAAGATCATAGCCCAAACCATGCGTCAACTCTGTTGCAAGGGTAGGTATCCCCACGAGGGCCTTTTGATATTGCGTTTTCCATAACTGTACTGTATACGGATGGTTGTTGGCATAGACATACCTGGTGTTCAATGTGTTGCGTATCTCCGAAAGGGGGACGTCCGACAAGTCGGAATCCCAACTAAACGCAACCCGGTGCGTCGGTAATCCATAGTACTGCACGGCCTCAGGGAAACGCTCACCGTAATTGGTACCGGCCACGCCTGCAGCCAAATCATCCGGGGAAGTAAAAGCATATCCACCCCCGGACATAAGCAGGGTCTTAGGGTCTTTGATACACGGTTGAGTATAATAAGGGTCCCCATCCGGATTGGCGTAAGTTACAGAAGTATACCCAAACTCACGGAACAGGGTCTCCCTGTCACGCTGTAGAGGATAACTGTAATCATTGGCGTATTTAGGCTTAACAGGGTCCGAATCGAGAAAGACCATGTTATGTAACAGGAAATGCGCCCCGTAGTCACGCATCCTTAAGATGTCTTCCCGCTGCACGGCGGTGACTTTGCCCGAGTCAAAGGACAATCCTTCGTTATCCTGGACCGTACCGGCCGTGTCAAATACGAACGGCATCATCACCCCACATCCGTTTGTATAGCCAAGACGGCGGGGAGAACGCCTGCGCTCAGCCGGAAGTAAGGCGTTCATTTCTTTATCCGAACGTTCATAACGTTTAATCTGTCTTGGGAGAATTTCACGGTTACAATACCGGAAAGCCATGCGCCACAACGAAGTTAAGTTGTCATCATTACGAAGATTGTAAACAAACTTCTTGTCATACTTATAATAAGGGATTTCCATGGTCATCGCTTGTGCCTGTTCACGGGTACACCGGACATCGATATCAAAGCTGTAATGGACCAATTCGGGCTCTTTGTATAATACAGGAACGACAATCTCTTCTTGATAAGAATCATCCGCATTTTTAAAACTCCAGTTGAGGTACTTAGTACCGAACTCAGCATAAAGTTCGATGTTGACCATTCCGTCTGCGGGCATCGGAGTCCAATCTACAGACTGCAGGACTGATTCCGTACCATTCTCTTTGATGGATTCACTGTAACGGTAATGCGATGCACTGCCCTTTGAGGTAAGCCGCCACTTGGTAAAGATGGAACTTACCGAGTTATCCGTGTCATCAAGCCCTTGGCAGACAACCGTGACAGCGAAAGGAACTATCTTCATATCGATACCGGCCCTTACACCGTTTTTATTCACAGCCGTGATCCTGACCTCACCACGGCTGGAAACAGGCGTGACGATCCCATCCCGGTCTACCGTTGCCACACCGGTGTCGGAGCTTGAATAGGTCAGGTACAAACTGGCATTGCTGGGGATAGTGACAGGTATCAGCTGCGTAGTATGGCCGGCTACCAATTTATTATTCTCACCAGGAAAAGACAGCGCCACGAGGGTAACTTCTACAAGGACGGCACATTCAGCGAAAGCGCCGCTGCCGGCTTTTACCTTGATGACGCATTCGCCCTTCCCCACAGAGGTTACAAGCCCTTTGCTGACAGTGGCCACTAACCGATTGCTGGTAGTCCAGGACAGGGCTTTGTTCGTCGCGTCCGAAGGTTCATAACCCGCTGTGAGTTGCTTGTTGTCACCCAGTTCCAAAGTGATTGACTCGAAATCCAGAAACACTTGTTCGATCGGTATGCCAGATTCCCCACCGACAGCGAAAGGAAGGGTGCCCAGATAGGCCTGCGTAATTTTACCGCCTTCAACTATCACGTACATTGTTACCGGGTCAAAAGCCTCTAACGCGTTATATTCCTCAATGGATGAGAAAATCACGCAGCCCATCTTACCTTGTCGCATATCCTTTACCGCACGAACCAGAGCGTTAAATTCATCTGCGGAAAGCATTCCCGAAGAATCCCTGCCTTCATTCTCTACTTTTGTACCTATATCTGATATGTCCATGTCATTTTGATTGAAAAATAAAAGGGAACACATACGGGAATCCCTTCGTTCCCTGCTCTATCCTGCCACCGGGAGCGGAAAGGGCGTGCATGATTATATTGGTTTCCAAGACCCCCACACCGGACATGTCACTCTCAAAGCGTGAGATTACCGCACGTGTGGTATTTCCATGGTCATCAGTTTTACGAACTGACAAAACGAACTTGATATAGCCCATTACTCGTCTTTTTCCAGCAGGTTGATTAACTCACGCTTAATAGCGGCGATAAATCCGGATGATTTAACGACTTCCCGAATCGCCGCACGGTATTTATCAGGGATTTCGACAGCACCGGTAGAGAAATAAATCTCTTCCGCCAGCTTCTCGAAACCAATATCCAGAAGAACAGAACCGTTATACATCATCATATTGCCGAGATCCTGCGCAATATCAAAAACGCGTTTATCTCCCTCAAAGGAGAAAACGACTTCCAATTGTCTAAAATCGATTTCCATACCTTATCATATTTTAAATTACAATGATATTTTATTATAACTCCATGATTTTCCACCCCATATGCATATTGCAAGATGGTTATTTTCTTTCAATAAATCCGATGTGGCTCCCCCATTCAACGTGCTTCCATTAGCGTGTACGATCGGTCCTTTACCTGTGTTCGGCCATCTTTTAATCAAGTACACTTTGCCGACCGGCGGATCTTTTGGCAGATACACATTTTGATCACTTCCGGTGAAGCTGCATGATACAAAACAGTCTTCCAAGGTCAGATATCCTCCTGATGTCATTGAACGAAGTTTAACCGCAAATCCGGAGATACACCCGATTAAAGCAAGCGCGATGTTATTTTCTTTTTCGGCGGCTCCGGTAGCGGAAAAACGAGCGGCAATACATTTATCCGCTGAGCTGTTATTATTGATCCACAACGGGACATTCAACCCTAAAGCGGCAGGTGCGGTATTAATACCTAAACCGGCAGTAATGTCATCCCCGGAGAATAGGATGTTTCTATCAGAGATGGTCATTTTACCGGAACTTAGCGAGCTTCCTGAAATTCTAAAACCGGCGATTAAGCAACCATCCGTGACAGTCATGTTCCGGACCGTCATTGCGCCATCCGTACTTACTACAAAATTATCGTTGATAATAGTCTTTCCGGTGAAATTGATCTGATCGGCCTGGATAGTGGCGTTTGAAATCAAATTACCGGCCTGGTCGGAAGTGATGAACGTGCTGATGTCCGCACGTTTGACAAGCCCGTCCTCGGTGGCTTGAGAAGCGAACAAACCTGCGAAATCGGACGTCGTCACCAGTCCGGAAGTGCTGATATTGGTCACTTTGCCGTTGGCGTCGAAAGTCACCTTCTTGGATAGCAATGTATTGAAATCGGACGTAGTTACCAACCCGGAGGTATTGATATTGGTTACCTTGCCGTTTGCATCGAAAGTGATCTTGCCGGCCAATGCGGATATCGATTCTTTTGTCTGCTGTATCGCCGTGGCATGCTTGGACACGGTATCTCCCAAAGCGTCCGCATCCTTTTGGGCCTTCGAGGCCGCATCACCCGAAGCAACAGCTTTCCAGTAAGCGTCATACGCATCGTTGATACCTTGATTGGCCAACTTCTTTGCCGCTTCAATACCTTCTGCCGAATCGGTAACGGCAGCAAGTATACGGTCGCCCAAGTTTTCAAGATAGGCAGTCGTAGCAGCAGAGGAAGGTTTCCAATGTGAGATTGAAAACGCCGCGCCTTCCGTTTTTGCGGCTATGCAGACAAGGGAGTCATTTTTATAAGTGACGCCGCCACCCGAGTAAGTGGCGTTCACCCATAAATCACCAATGTCATAAGCCTGTGCGTTGGTCGGCTGAGCTACAAACACCCGGCGTTTTCCGTCCGCGGTGTCCTGGGCTTTGGCAGCATTTTCCAACGCCTTCACCGTATATTGGTCGGTAATTTCTATCCATGCCCCATCCTCGAAGCGATAGGCCAGTCCACTCGTACGATTATAAAAGAGATCCTGATCGTGCAGTTCTTTTAACTCCGGTGTGGTCCAGTCCGATGCCGGGATGTTATTCAAAGCAGGGACATGCTCAAAGAACCAGATAGTGTACTCCTTATCCGTTTGTTCTTTGATTAAGGCCATATCCACTTGAAGAGCTTTGAACATATCATCAAAGTTTTCTCCTGTAGTGGAGGATATGAATTGTCCTATAAGCTTGTTAAGCGTGGGAGACAAGACAGTTACCTCCTTGTTGTGCAGTGTATACCCGTCGATACCCTTGTACTGCTTGAAGCTGGGCGCATCATCGCCATAAGAAGACAGTATAATAGCATTCTGACGGCTACGGTCATTGCGGTTGCCCAACTGGCAGATATCATCATCGGTAGTCGGCACATCGCTATTGGCGTCACAATCCGTTTTAGACAAATCAATGTAATCATCACCGATGGCAGTAACCAAGCGCCAGTAATAGCGATTACCTATATTTTCATGCATACCGGATTCGATGTTGAACTCACGGATGGTTGCCTGGTCACCGGGGACGAACTCGTTGTGAATAGTACGGTCACCGTCCGTCTTTTTGAAATAACAGCGATAGACGTCAGCTAACTCCTCCACTTTGATACATTTCATGCTTGCCGGAGTCAGGATATAGTTGCCGCCAACATGACGTAGGGTGGCGATTATCAATTCCGTGAAATAGGCTTTCATCCGGACGAAGAGTTCGTCTACCTCTATGTAGGACTTACCCGTAATAGGATCAATCTTGACACAGGCACCGGAACCTAAGGGGCCTTCGGAGAAGTTGCCGAACAAGGCACCGGCAAACATGGTCAACAGGTAATTGGTACTTTCATCTTGATCTTTGCGGAGGAAAATCTTTGCTAATTCTTCTAACTTGATTTTCTTTAATCCTTCATTTAACCAATCAAGTACTTCCGCTACATGCCGATTGGATACACTATTTTTGAGTACCGCTTTATCAATGTAATCAATGAGTTCATCTATAAGTTGTTGCTGATCGGCCATATCAATTAAATTGAGGTGTGAACTGTTCGGTATGTATACGGGGATTTCCTATTTCGTCCTCTGAAAGTGATCCGGTGTAACGAACATCGGAGTCAACGAAATGAAGAGTCATTTTAATACTTTCCGGTACAGTGGAGCGTATGGCATGGGTGAGGTTGTCGGCTACGGCATTCACCCTGATGTTTCGTCCGGAAAGTCCGAGTATCTTTATGTCATCGGAAGCAAGCATATCCATTAAATGCACAAGCTCTTCGGTATTGCGATATCCGGATTCGACCTGAAGCTTGTCACGGGCAGACTGTCGCTCGCGGGCCTCGATATAATCATCAATGCTTTCATCGTAAATCTGATAAGTGGAGTCGGACTCAATTTCAGACTCGATGTTACCGATACCGGTGACTTCAATGCGTTCATAGGCTCCATAGGAGTTGAGAAATTCAAGTAAATAACGCTCACGGGATACTGTTCCGGGAGTGATGACAATAGTACAACTTTTGGTTGATCCGGAATAGATATCGAAAACAGAAGCTAACTTTTGATTAGTTTGAAACAGTTTTTGCCGGAGCCGATATAGGTTAAGGGCTACCGGCTGTCCGGCTGTTCCGGACAAAGAGGTTTCAATGCCGGCTGCAACTATTTTTAATGCACCATCCGGATAAAGGAAAGGAATAGGTAGGAGTTCGGTTTCTCGGATGGTGATGATCCGCCCGTTGGTACGGGTGGTTTTGAAGAAATTGACCGATGAATTGAGCAGCTTCCAAGTGAATATATTGCTATTTTCATCTAACAGACGGCGTAATAGCCGCTTGCTGATGCCTCCGATAACTGCTTTCAGAGAAAGAGTTTTAGTTTCTCCCTGGGTGTTTTGGACACTAATGGCAATATCTGTAGCTGAAGTAGAATCGGCCAGTAATATATCAGTGGATTCGTTAAGCAGATGTTTGGGACTGAGAATACCTGAAAGGATATCCTGAAGAAAAACAGAGAACTCACCTTCACCACTTCCGGAAAAGATGGTGCGGTCGGCCTGACGAATAGTGTAGCTGACTACTGAACTGGAGTTTATAGTCAGCTTGATGGGATTTCCGGCTAAAGCGATTGTAGACGGATATATGTTTGCTGTTAAACTCATAGTGCATTGTAATTAGTTTGTATAATGGTACCGGACACAGAAGAGGTCGAAGAGCAATACAATGCCAGGAACTCTTCCCGTTCCGGAGTGGGGGTGGTGATGAAACGGAAAAATTCATCGGTTGTAGCCCCGGAGGAACTTGTAAATTTCCGGTAAGCGGCAAGCAATGCAGTTACATTGCTTGTCTCAATTGCTGCTGTGATGGTCTTATCGTCATTCATGTTGCAAATATGATGTTTTGATCATGTGCGGCAAAGGACAACTAAAGCAGTTCTGCTTTAACGGAAAGCCCGTAAGTAATGGCATAGTGTACGCCTCCGTATTCTTTATCTTTCCAGATGATATCACCTTGAGATGTCTGACCATTGGGAACCCGGACCTTGTAGTAAAGGTCGAAACTGTAATTGATTTCTTTGATGAAGAACTCTTTGCCGGCTTCATAATCTTCTTGAGTCGGTACAGTAAACGGTATCTCAATATCCGAAACCTGATCACTTACCTCGTTTTTACGTAGCACTCCGAGCCATTGCGCCGGTGGGGTAATAGCCTTCTTCCACTCCTCAACTTGTGCCCGTATCTTGAGTTCTACTATGTTTTCACGATTATTGTGAAACGCCCATTTGTAGAGTTGCTCAATCGTTTGTATTCCTTGCTCTGCATCCAAGTCTAAATCGGTTTCCCCGACAGGGATCAGGAGACGAAGGGTACGAAGACGGACAGTAGCCGGACGTGAAAGAAGTTTGGGTAATGTATAGCGCATTGTATCAAGCAGTAATCGTTGGCCATCTATATTGATCGTTTGACTGAAATCAATATTGAGTAATTGAATTGGATTCAAGTGTACGGGAACTTCAACCGTATGATTGGAATGTCGGAGAATAGCGTCAAATCCCTTCCAAAAACGGGAGAACAGGCCATTATCACCAGTAAAGGTCATGGAGATATCAAATGTGTGGCCGTTGATGGCAATAGTCTCACCGCCGGGTGCGTAACATCTTGGCGATCCGTAGGGGTAGGGAGTGGATGCACGGGGCATGGAAAAGCAAAAGCATAGAGGAGTTTGGGTGTTTTGCTCCTCTGATAGTTCTACGCTGGCGCTGGAAATATTGGTATATTTGTGTACTTTTCCCAGGAGATAGGCAGGACAAACCGGTTGGTCATCGGGATAAGAACCTTTCATCGGCAGGCATTCATCAATAGATAATATTTCCATATAACTGATGTTCGCTCCTTTATCCCAGGGGAAGAAGTCAGAGCTGCGGGCTTCACGAACTCCGGTCAGATTGTTACGGACATAGTAAAAACCATCCCATAAAGAATAGGTGAGATATCCTTTTGCTGTGTTACTTGACAAGACATGGCCAAAGGGTTTGAGAAATTTGTCGAGTGAGTCGCTGGTAGGAGCAGCTACTAAATTGGTATAAGGACCAGAGATATTGGTCGATGCGGAAAGCTTGAGTTGCTGTGCAGCAGCATAGTTGATAACAGGACGGGCCGACTTGAGCAGGGACCAGTTCAGTGAGGCCGGAGCTGAGATGATATCTTTGATAAATTTGAGATTAACGGTTTTATTTTTTCCATCAACAAAATACACCATACCAAAGCGACAGTAGAGGGCTTGTAGGAACTCGTTAATCGTGCAATCGGGTAGAAGGTCAGAGTAATCAATGAAGCCTTTGACTATGCTGTCGGCCATGTTGTTCAGAACTACCAGACGGGAGAGTTGACGGTGGGTTGAGAATGGATTTTCAAGGACCGTATAACCGTACCGGACGAATATAAAATTGAGTATCCAAGATACTTTTAAAAATGGGCTGATGGCATAACCTTCAGGAACGGAAGTAAGGACGGGTTCATTATTGATAAGGAATGTTTCTTGCCTGGCAGCTCCCTGAAGGGAGTAGGTACCGGTCTCTGATTTAGCTATTTTATTGATGTATTCGGGGTAGTAAGTGGTGGTTTCCGTACCGTTCACGGTTGTTGTATGTGATGGCATGGACACACAAATGGGAAAAATGGAAAGAGCATCGTCTACGATTGTTTCATTCATAATAGAATTGAGCAAGCTGATGACTCCGGCTGTTCCCCCTTCGGGACGAATAACCGGAGCAGAGAGGGAACGGAGTGAAACAGCATTCCATTCCGAGTAGAGTTCAGACTCGTCAAAACCTATATTGGATACGATTCCTCCGGATTTGGAAGCTTGTGTGATGTTCATCTTACCTATTCGGTTGTAGACACCATCGGAGACGGTGACACGGGCATCCGGGGCAGGGGAGTAGGTACTATCCGGACGATGGACATGGGTGATCAGTGAAAGGTTGTTTCGGGAGGCAGGAAGCGTGGCAGGTACGGATTGTGAACCACGTTCGTTGTAAATAGGGGAGGTGTCTTCGATCTCGATGCTGAAATCGTTTTGAAGATCGAATATTCCTAATTGATTTTTTATCTTGAGTGACATGTGTTATTGTTTTTTGCGGGTGAATGGTTCCTTTGATTTATCTGCTAATTCTTGTGCTTCGTTGAGCTCGCGAAGCACGACGTATGCTTTGAGGTATTTAAGTTTCTCAATCAGTGCATGTAACTCTTTGATCAGTTGAGCCAAGTTTGCTTCCTTATCAGTCGGTGAAGAAGTTGTCTGAGAGATACGGGAAGTACTGTTACGGATCGGATCGTAATTGCCTTCAGCACGCTGGGGAAGTCGGCCACTGCGGGCATCCTGAATGGCCTGTACGACAATGGGGTAATTAATGTGGTGCTGAAGACGGGAAAGATCTTCGGCATTGATGATCAACTCTGCTCCGGATTCGGATATCAATGAGGTACGGCGGACGATTCCTGTCGGTGAATCACCTATGTAGGGAACACCCCGATAGGTCCGGCCATCATCTTCACCAATGACATCGTATCTGCCGGATGCCCATTGCTTGACTTGTACCTGGGCAGTTTTGGTACTGTCGGTATTGTTATCGGTTGCGGAAGAACTCCCCCCTTTAATCAGTCCTTTGAGCGTTGATTTTGCAGCGGCCAATGCTCCCATGATCAGTCCGGAGAGAACTGCGGCACGGGCTGCACCGGTTGCTCCAAAGGTTGCAACAGAGTCAGGCATGGCATAGGCTTCGGCAGCGGAACGGGCTACAGCTCCGACGGCTACACCCGTGGCCTTGGCTATTTCAATATCAATCATCTGGCTCAGTACATCGAATAGGATATCGAGCATGGTATCAGCAAAGTTCTGCAGGGCATTTTCTTGACCTGATATCATTTGTCCGAGGGTATCGCCGATCTGTTCACCGTATTGCCGGTACTGTTGTGCCTGTTCGGTGAGCCTTTGTTTCTCCTTCCTGGCCAGTTCGTCTTTTTTCTTTTGAGCTGCATCTTCAAGTTTCTTCCGCTCTTTCTCTTCATCTTGAAGACATTTTACTTTAAAGTCGAGTAGTTGTTGTTCAATAGTGCGCCGTTGATCAGCGTCGAGATTAGCAATTTTGAGAACACGTTCCAGGTGCATGATGGTGAGATGCTCCATGGCTTCATTGTACTCTTTCTCTGTTTTCAGATTTTCATCCTTACCGGAAACATAGAGACGTTTTAGGTCCTTTTGTTGGTTTTCATAAAGTGTCTTTTCTTCAGCGAGCTGTCGGTTCATCTGCTCTTTTTGCTGTTTAATTTTGATATCGTTGATTCGATTTTGAGCATCAATACCTTCTTTACTTTTTGCACCGGCTATATTAATGATACGTTGCTGATGTTCTAATTCGAGGGTTTCCATCCGGTCATTAAACTGCTGTTCGGTTTGCAAGGTCTCGTCCTGGCGTTTGAGATAGGCTTCTTTAAGTTCCGACTGGTGTTGAGAGTAGAGCTTGGCTTCTTCTTCAAGTCTCTTTTTAAGAAGGGCTTTGGCTTTCTCTTCATCAATTATGGGAGTTGTTATTTTGTTATTTGTAGTTTCTTCATTCGCTTTGTTGACCTCCTCTATGGCTAAAGCTGATTCGCCTATCTCTTTGGTTATTTCATCTATTTTCTCAGAAATTGAGGATAAATTTTTTCGCGTTTCATTAAGAGTTTCTAAAGCTTTTCCTTCTTTTTCTGTGCCAAAAAGTCTGGAAATTTTAGCTGTAAGGCTATTCCGATTATATCCTTGTAAGGTATTGGTTTGGCGAATCTTCCAATATTGATCACTTTGGGTTTCTTCATCTTTTTCCAGTGTACGTTTCTGGGCATAAAGATTTTCAAGTTCTTGCTGTGCTGCTTTTAACTTGATTTGCTTTTCAAGTTGTACCAAATAATCTTTGATTGCGTCTGTATTGTTTTTCGTTAATGTTCCTTCATCGGTTAGTTGGGCATTGTAGTCTGGAATGATTTCTTTTAGATCATTTAAAGCCTTTCGACGAACATCAAGCGCAATTCCATTATCATTGATGACAGCAGTCAAAGCACGTATCTTCGATTCTTGTTGAATAAATGATTTATTGGTCTCTTCATTTACTTTTTTTATTCCTGATACAGAATCTTTTAATTCATCGTTTTTCTTTTTTAAGTTTATGAGGTAGGCTATAGCTGTGGCCGCGACTACGGCTATTATACCATAGGGGTTTGTCATCAGCTCTTTCTTAATGGCTTTTAAAGACTTTGCAATATTATTATTCCAAAATGTAACGACTTTACTGATTATTACATCAGAGTTCTTAGCAGCTGTGTAAGCTATAAGGGCAATGGTCAATAATGTAATGGCCCTTTTGTTTTCATTGATGAAGTTTAATAGTTTAATGAGTTTTCCAGTCCAACTGACAGCACCATTTGCTGCTGATATGAGGGCGGGATTGAGTTTTTCTAATAATTCAATACCAAGTTCCTGCATGCGGTTTTTAGCTTGCGATAGTTTAGCTGCCGCTGTTTCTGATTTTGTGGCAGCCTGTTCCATGGCTACAGATGTACCCGTAACTACTTGAGTGTAGTATTTTACCTTATCGGCTTCATTGATAAGTACGGAGGCCACATTGTATCCTTCTTCTCCAAATTGCTTCTTAATCTGGGCTGCTGAGAGTTGTTTTTTCTGAAGGTTATCCAAAGCCTTCTCTAAACCGACGATTTTGGGATTTGTATCATCTGCTCCGGTTTGTAGGGTAAGGAAGAATTTCTTTAAGCCGGTACCGGCTATTTCGTCTTTGATACCTTTTTCGGCCAGTGTTTCAATAGTACCTACAAGCTGTTCGATAGGAATTTCGGCAGAGGCAGCAGCTACCCCGGATTTGGTAACGGCTGTGGTGACGGACTCTACGGCTGCTGCTCCATATTTAGAGCCGGCGGCCATGACGTTTGCATAGCGTGAAGCTTGTTCGGCACCATCACCATATTGGTTAAGAGAAAGGGTGACGGCATCGACTGCATCCTTCAGGGTCATACCTGATGCAGAAGCTAATATAAGGGTCTGTTTTGTCACCTCGGCCAAAGCTTCTTTGTTGTCAAGAAGTTCGGGCTTGGCAGAGCCTACCAATTTGTAGGCATCAAGAATTTCCGTTGCGGACTGTCGAATGCGAATGCCGGATTCGGTCATTGTCGTTGACAACTGGACAGCTTGCTGTTCCAACCAGTTTATATCGTCTTTGGAAAGTCCGGTAAGAGCTTCAACATCGGCTTTTGCTTCTTCACGTTTGTTTCGCTGTTCTCGGAGTTGGTTGAGCTTCATAGAAACTCCGGTGATAGCTGCTATGACAGTACCGATCAGACCAATATATTTGTTAATGAATCCGGAGGCACGTGACCAGACATTACCTTGTGCACCTACCTCGACACGCATGGCGGCTTGTGCTCTGGAAAGGGCTTCAGTGACACGCCGATTCTGCTCAAGAGCAGCAGTATATTGTTTCGTTCCGGGCACTGCATTACGAAGCTCTTTTCGGACACGGGATTGGACAGCAAGGAGTTCGTTATAAGTTGCTCCGGAGAGGTTTTTGAGAACTCGTTCTGTTTCGGCTAACTGTTTTTCGTAATTCTGAAGAGTTCGGTTTTTTGCATCCAGTTCTTTCTTGAGGTCTTGGGAACGCTTTGCATAGTCTGCTTCTCTTCCGGTAAGTGACTTGAGTTTGTCTTCAAGACGAGAAATACTTTCTTTTACCAGGTCTATCTTATTAGTGGCTTCTGAGCCATCAATATAAAGTTTGATACTGCGGTTTAGGTCGTTTGCCATATTAGAGACTGTTTCGTTTATCTATGTATATTCGGGTAGCATCAATCAGCATGGTGTCGAAATAACCGGTGACGATATCGGCTAATTCATTGATCCGGTTACGAATTACAGGATCAAACCATTCGTAGGCCCGGCGGTTGCCTTCATTCTGTCGTCCGAGTGATTTGAGATTTGTATGACGGACAATACCGGTATCGATCTCGACCCCATTAATTTTTTTGAGGTAATTCCATTTAGAACCGATGAAACCTCCCTGACCTTCACCGGCACCCTTGTGAATGTAGATTCCATGTCGAGGGAAGGAGAAACCAAGACGGTTGATAATACCGTATTTGTCGGTGTAGGCCCGTGGCTCAAGTTCGCGGGCTATTCGCATACTGCGGCCGGCTATTCCGGCTCGTAATTGTCGGAACACACTATCTTGCCACTTTTCGACGGCCTTGTTATATGCAGTCAGTCTATCAGCATCCTGAGCCATTGAAAAGCGTTCGGTTTCTGAGACGGTTTCAAGGCGGATCAGTCCGGATGCCGGGGCATTAGTCAACTGTGTGGCTTTTCGGCGGGAGGCGTTATAGCGTTTGACTTCAGCACGATAGGTACTTAATCTTTTATAATATCCCATCGTTAATCCTCCCAGTATGTTTGATCAATGAAATAGGTTTCAGGTTGAGCCAAAGAGAATGTCAGTACTACACCATAGAAATTATCACCAATCGGACCAATACCATTAAATTGAATGGTATCGTCAATGAATTCTGAAATGTCGGGGTCTTGCAGGATACAGTTCCGAATTTGTTTTGCGACAGCTTTGCATTCTTTTGCTGCCTGGTTGACTGTTTCCGGACGATCAGAAACAGTGTTCTGTACAACAATGAAAGAGAACATATCATTGTTATTAAGCGCATCCGCTTCGTTTCGTTTTGATTCAGACTCACAGCCATCAACTGCAATCAGGATCATGCCGGATACGGATGATAGTTTCTCATTAAAATTATATAAGTCCTCAAGTCCGAAAGCGGTGAAGAATCTGGGCTTTTCGGGTGTGTGGGCAATAGGCTTTAAGCGGATGGCAAGTGTTTTGCCATATTCAAAGTGGTTGTATATCTCCATAAAAGTCAGGGGTTAGGTTATGGAGACAAAAATAGCCCGCAGAGAGCGGGCTATAAAGGACAGGTAGAAAGCTACTGAGATAACAGGATGTGAATCAATTCACGAAGTTGTGCGGCTGCACGTTGCTTCTCTATTGGTGATGTACTTTCGGATAATAGTATATCAATGAGGGCTAATGCTTTTTCTTTATTCATTGTGATTTGATTTTAAAATGATTAAATGTATAACGAACACTAACTAAAAGCCAAACGGCTCGTATTTCTGCGAGTTTGGCACGGCGAGTATTACGGGTCATAGCTGATTTCCTTTCTTGTTATTGGTATCGGCAATGGCATCAATGTATTTCCTAATGGTACGAAGTCCCATAATCAAATTAAGTCTCTCTTTGTCCGTTATATTACAGGAATCAATTACAAGGAGGATATCGATAGCCTCTTCTAAAGAACGTTTCATCCAATCATGTTCGCAGTCTTGAATACGGTGGATGACTTCGATAGCGTTCTCCGTCAGGGTGATACCGTTAATTTGAGTAGTGATCATTGTTTACCTCCTTTCTTAGCTTTGATAACACAATAAATGGCTGCAAGAATACATGGAGGAAAGATGAACGTAGCACAAAGGCAAGCAATGGCACTGACATAGTAAGTGTCAGAGGAGGTTTTAACTTTGCAATCGGATGGGATAAAATCATCAATTGCGGAATTGGACTGATGGGGGATTGTGGTGGGTTCCGGTGTGCGGAATTGAGGCACGAAAAGGGTGCCAGAATCTTTTTGTTTCATACGATAGGTTTTTAGCATTTTAGTTGAGAACCGCCCAACCAACGGAAGTGCAAAAACGGCTGCACTTTCCCGTTTCGCTAAAAACCTACCGTAGTTCACTCCGAAGAGACTAAAGTAATGGGAAAGGCAGCCGCCAATATTTAAACGACATTTTACTGATACCAATAAAATGATGAATATGGGCATAAAAAAAGCCCATCTATTTATGAGCATTATCCGTTGCTCTTCGTTCGTGATACCTCACGATAGGTTTTTAGCTTTTGCAAAGATGGGAATAATATTTGAAAGTGCAAAAATATGATATAAATATTATCTTATCAGTCCGGCATTTATTCACTTTTCTCTTTCTTGGATGAACTTATTTACCAATTCAAAATCTAACTCAAGTCCAAGGGTTTCCAAGTATGGTTTATATTTTCTTTTCAATGTAGATTGCTGTGCTGAATTATTCCCATTGTAGCAGAATGCTGCGATAAATTCAGGTTCTTTACTAATCGCCTTATACAATATTTTTTTTGCCTTGTCCGTTTCTCCCAAGGATATATACATGGCAAACATACCAGGTAAATTGTCATTGGTAACAATCTCTTTTTTGATTCTGGAAACATTTCGACATAAAACGAAGAAAAAAATCAGTGTAATAATCTCAACTACAGCTGAAGCAATTGCTATATCTAAGCCCATAATTAAATAATTTAAAGTATTAAAATGATTTTAATTTGTTACGATAACAAAGATAAGCTTTTTTTGCATATAAGCAACTGGGTATTATGAAATAGAAATAAATTCTATTTCATTGTTTGTTCTTAGTATTTCAATAGCGTTTTGCAGTAAGTTTATAATGATAGATTTCACTTGAACAGGATATATACCAACAAGCCTTAAGATATGGACTATTTAAAGATACCTATTATGAGTGTAAAGAACGTATAAATTTATTAGTTACGTTAAAATTTTTTAGTTAGTTCATCTAATAAAGTATGGTCTATCTTAGGACATATATTTAGTAATATCTCTTTGTTGATAAAAGAAATGTCAGGTTCTATTATTCTTGCTTTTTTAATCAACTCAGAATCATAGTTTAGTAATTTAGAACAAAATTCATAAGGCTTTTGATACTGAAGATTATCAATATTGTAATAAATTTTACGTTTACGTGTATAATACATAGAAAAATAGGTAGCCAGTCCTTCTTCTAAAATAGTAGTCTTTTTCTTTGGATTGGGACATAAGCAATGTATCGCTTCATGAGCTACCTGAAATATTGCCCTTTCCATATTGTTGCTGCAATCTTCGGTGACCTGTATTATGACATGATTACAATCGTTTGGATACCATATTTGTGGTTGTTTTATATTAGCTAACTCAATACCAAGTATTGTATATCTTTTATCTCGTTCACCAAATAGGGCTTCAGCTTCGTTAAGCATATCGCCTAAACGAGAAACAATTGTCCATGTATATCCATCATTTGATGGTAAAGGACCACAAGAGAAAATATTATTATCTATCATATGAAAAGAGATTCATATTTATAATTAATTTAGTTTCTGCTAAATTACAAAATAATTTAAAGGCGGCAAAAGAAAATAATAATTTTGTATATTAGCATGAAAATGAAAGAATATGAATCAGGAACAGGAAATAAAAGATATACAACGACGTTTAAAATCACTTGAGATAAGGTGGTGGCTGTTAATTATTTCTATATTACTGATTAGCATAGGATTGATACTAATGCGATTAAAGTACCTATAATGCCGGCAATGGCTCCTGCTATCTCTAATTTTTCTTTTGTAGTGTATCTTTTTAAATGGCCTTTAGTAGTATAAAATTTCTCTCCTTTATCTGTCATTTGTATCCAATATTGATCATTTCCTAAATAACAGATATAACCTGCTTGATTTAGGATAGGGATTATTTGTTCTATTTCGATCTCTGAATACCCCAGACTTTGGAGGTGATAGTAATAATCATCGGTGAAAGTACTAACAGATTTTTTTGATTTTAAGTAGGATAGTAAAGATTGAGTTATCTCTTTTTGCGATATGGTCATATTATAAATAATCAATTCCTTATGTCGTGTGCCAACCGGAACCACCCGGCCATCCGGTTTTACGGATGCACGACATAAGGAATTGACAGCTTTTGGTTTATTTTGGCAGGGGCTAAAGTACAAAATAATCTGAAATATGAAAGAGAAATCTATGGAATACATACCATGTTTATGGTATTTTTAATGTGAATCTTAAAAAAAATAATGAAATATGTTCTTTTTTTATGGGAAAGCAATAGTTTTGCGAAACAGTGATTTTTTATTTTATTTTTTAATTAAACCTTTTAGATTATGAAAAAGAATTTATTACTCGTTTCGCTTTGGGGAATCTTATCCTGTTTTATGTTATCATCTTGCAATAATGAGAATGAAGAAAGTATGAGTTTACCTGATTCTCAAGCGTACATCACAAAGATGAATGTCACAAATGCAGCAAATACACGCAGTACTTATAATTGTAATGAGGTACAGAATGTAAGTTTTGAGGATTTTATATCTGGAAAATCCTATGACTTTAATTTTCTGGTCTATTCTGACAATACGTATGGAATAGATATCGACAAAGACGGAACCGTTGATGTGACGGTAACTGTGAAAGGTAATGAAATTACCGCTACTTCGAAAAATAACGAGTCTGAGACGGTGGTTGTTGGGCAAGAAGACAGCGAACGCTACACAACGTATACGTTAAACGCTCCACAAACCAGAGTTACATATAGGCATATATCATGGTTTTCATGTGTGAAACGCCTGACTCTTAATGAAGACGTAGCAATGGGATCAGGTCTTGCAAGTATGTTCCGTAAGTATGCGTTTGGTTATGTCGCTGGAGCTGCTGCCGTTATATGCTTGAACGATAGCAACAGATGGGACGTTAGTTAAGGTCTAAGAAGGAATTTGATATGACGAAAGATAGAAAAATATTAATTCTCAAAATATGCTTAATACCAATCGTCTACTTTGTAATCAGGGGGTTGTTCAAATTAGGCATTGTGCAGAAATACGATGATTTCTTTTTGTTATTGTGTGTAGCTTTGCCGTTCATCTACGACATATGGGCTAAACGGAAAAAATATTTTAAATAATATGTAAGAGAGTAGGGGTATCAATGCTGATACCCCTACTTGTTTATTAAAAGCCGGCTACTTCATAATACTTGAAAAAGTAGTATAGACAGTTTTTTTCAGTCTGCTTTTGAAATTACAGTATAAGTTAAACTTTCTTTAGCATAATGACTGTTTTTATTATTGCATCTTAGTCGTAAATGTATTTTCCTGAGGCTATTTGGGTGCAAATTATAGTAAACTCCCGTAAATCGCGGATTAATCTACCATTTATTCTCACTTCTATACAATCTTTGTTTGCTGGTACTCTGAAAGTACGGAATAGTATATCTATAGTTTTCCTTAATGGACCATTTATATTAAAGTCTTTATCTGTAATAGTACAAGGAATGGTCATAGTTGCGTTTAATGGTACGTATTGTACAAAACCATCATCATCTGTTACAACACCACGTATGACTCTATATTGAGAAGCCTGTGCAAGCATCTTGGCTAAACGCTGTCTTTTTTGAGCATCAGTTTTTTCAGGTGCAAGTCTTGAGCCTATCTGTATTTTAAGAGATAGTTCTATACCGTTTTTGTTCCCTACATATATATCAGAGGACCTCGTGGCACTTTTAACAATACTATTACTTTCATCATCACATAGGGTGATAATACTGTCAGCACTTAGTGTGATATTACCAACTTCAATTTGGCCAGTTCTGAGTTCGACTCTCGATTTAGTAGGCTGTGGGAAATCAGGGAGTTCATTTTCTACTATTTCTTCTTGGTTACAAGAATATAAAATAGCACAAAATAGAAGCATAATGCTCCATAAACATTTCTTTTTCATAATAAGTCTAATTTAGAGTTTTACAATTAGGGTAATTAAATCACTCATTCTTTTGTGTAGCAAAAATATGAAATTAGACTATAACTATGTTGTTTATTAAGAGGGAATTAACTTGATAGATAGGAAAATACCTATTTGTTGGTATTGATGTTCTATGATAAGAAAATGATTGCAAAACTATTTTGATTGATATCGGCAGAGAGAGGGAGCATTTCTAAATTCTTCATAATGCATCAATTTACGTTTTGATAATCGGTATTGGAAATAAAAAAAGAGAGGGAGTATCGGCTTCCCTCTCTCGGTTGTGTTAATGTCATTTGATGTTTAATATGGTTTCCGATAACTTATTTTTTATATCATTAAATGCACCTTCTAAAAATTAGCTACTTCATAATATTTGAAAAAGTAGTATAGAGCCACTTTGTGCCATTTGGTCAACTCCTTGTCTCCGGAAAGAATAGAAGAAACGGTACATTTGTCAATTCCGGTGTAGTTGCTCAAATGTTTATTCTTTAATCCAAGCCGTTCCATCCGTTTCTTGATCCAGTCGAGAGTGATGCCATCAATGTCTTTACGGTCGAAGTTTACGGCGGAAACAGTAAGTTTCCAGTCTTCCGGAATTTCATCTTTGAACATGTCCCGGACACGTTCTGTCAGTTCTTTCTTTGAAAGGAACTTATCATTAACTAAGTCCTTTTGCTCGGCACGGACAATCAGCCGGCCTTCTGAGTAGGACACAATCTCAATAGCGATATGGGCATATCGCTGATACTGCCTTGCGAACTCTTCAATACGCTTTTTACTCTCGGCAGAGAGAGGGAGGATTTCTAAATTCTTCATAATGCATCAATTTACGTTTTGATAATCGGTATTAAAAAAAATGTTATTCGTTGTAAAGGAGGGGCTTTCGCCCCTCCGGATCACAATTTGATGAGTCTCATATGAGAGATGTCGAAAATAGCGATCTGTTTATTTTCACGCCCGAATCGCTTGGCTTCTTCAAGGTTGGTGAAAATCCGGACGGAATCAAAATAGAACTCTTGGTTCTCTTCATTCAGCCATCCGCCGACCTTCTTTTCGTGCATCTCAGCATGGTTAAGAACTCTTTTCAGTCCTTCTTCTCCGAAACTGTCTTGAGTCTCGAGATAGGCGACTGAAATACCCTTTGTGACCTTTTTTAAGGTTGTGAGGTCAACCGTGAACCCATCGGGGTTCTGCTTTGCTATCGCGAGGATAGCTTCGAACAATTGTTCCATAATATAAAGAACTTATGCGGACGTCACCCGCGTTTGTTATGACAATGCAAATATACAATAAAGTTTGCTACTAACAAACTTTATTGGAAAATATTTATTTGTTCTGCATATTTTCATTCAGCTCTTGTTGTTTTCTCAGAGATTCATCCATCGTATACAGGGCATCGATCAGGAACCCTTTTTTTATTTCGGGCTTTTTGGTCATGTCTGACTGTGCGAGGGAGTCTAAAAGACGCATTTGCGAATCAAAGACGCGACCATTACTCTTTCCGTTTCCGGAAAAGATACGGGGAAAGCCATTGGCAAGATAGGCCAGGCTCCCTATAATGTACCAGTACATAATCATTTTCACTCTGTGGGGAAGATGGCTGAGAATGGAAGCATCTTTCTCCAGACGATTGATATTGAATGTTTTGCTTGTGTACCATAAACAGGCCAGAGCATGGTTAATTTGTTCCGGGTCCTGATTCATGGCGTCAAGATAGTGTTGCAGGTGCATGAACTGTTCGAAGCGAATATCGAGCAGGCCATCTTCCGGACCACGGAATTTACGGAACCGGCAAAAGAATGCCCGATAGGGATTGACAGTGAGTTCCGGGTGTACATGGTATTTCATTTCGGTATCCTTTTCGCATATCAACAGGAAGTCGAAGAGTTCGGCCAGCCGATTGACTTCTTCAGGAAGAAGCAAATATTTCTTCTTGAGTGTCCGGAAAGGGATTTTATTGCCGGGAGTCCCAATGCTGATCTTTACTTGATGGCGATAGATATCCCGATACCGGCAAACATGTGCATTGAGACAATATAGCATCATGTGTACCTTCAGTTCTTCGATGGGAATATCGCTTTGTGTAAGATTAACCAGGTAGCTCAGTTGCTTTTCGGTGAGTTCATCCCAGCTTTCCGGAACTCGGTAACAATCATCATTTATCTGAATGGTGTGCATATTGTTATGATATAGAGGTGAATATTCGCTTTTCTTTGGAGTTAAAGTTTATAGCGGTAACGGTTGGTGTGATTCCTAACTCCTCAGCATTTTCGGAAATGAAGTTTTGTATCTTTCCGGCGTAGTAAGTCGCTTGATCGGCGAAGAAATTACCGGTTGCTGCCTGATCCTGGTAGATGGGCCGGATAATGGGAGTAAACTCCGGTGTGTCGTTGATGGTACGCTGTTCACGTGAGGTCTGTGATGTATAGAGTTCAGCGGTTTTGTTAGCGAGGTAACGGAGTATGTGCCCCAGCAGTACCTTTTCTTTAGGTGTCAGTTCTTTCCCTGCGGTATGGGCATCAAGCAGACGTTGGTATAGGTCTTCTTTGAGCATTTCACGCACATTGCGTTCTTGTAACTGCCGGACAGTAGGTAGCATCATGCGGAACGATACGGTAGAATACTCGATATTGACTAAACCGGTATCTTGAAATTCTCTGGCATCACGTATGAAGCATGGAGAAGAATCCGTGACTTGTTTGCAGTGCTCGGCGTATTCGGGGTAAGTTTCCGGATGATCGGTCAGAAAAGTGAGCAGCCGATCAAGGGCCTGCATGCCACGAAAGTAGAAGCTTTCTTTAGCGGCGGCAATTTTTGCTTCATTGGCCGGTGAGTAGGTACCTTGCTTGTTTTCGACCGTAATTCCACTGTCTCCGATACGTATGCCAAGTTCCGGAGTGGCAAGCATTAGGGTGAGAGGCCCCAGGGTGCGGAGAATTTTATCATTCAGCCTTTTATCAGTTCCGGTCAGTGCCTTTTCTACGGTTTTAATACCGATGTATGGCGTCAGATAGATATCCATAGCATCATCAATATACGGATTGATGGCTTCGTCAGGCAGTGTAGCATTGATTTTGACTACTTTCTTGAGTGTGTCGATGTCAGGGATGATAGCATTCATTTTTCTTCTGTTTCTGAGGTTAAACCTGTATTTTTAGTAGCTCCTGTCCCTTTGTCAAGTGTGGTAAGCTGACAGTTGGTGACGGAAAAGTAGATATCTTTCGGCCATCCGTTTACGGCTTTGGCAAAATAAAGGGGAGTGAGCGTGGCTTCCTGAAACATTTTCATTAAGGCTTGTTCGATGATGAACAGCTCACGGGCTTCAGTACCGTTAATACTCTTACCTTTGCCGGGAGCGGCACCAATGATGGAGGGATGTACATTCATGCCGTAGCAGATGGTGTTGCTTACTTCCTCGCTGTCTTCAATGTATTCGCCACCCTTGAAGAAGGAATCTAAAGTATTTATGATGATATCCTTATCCTCAAATCCTTTTACTCGGTCATAACGAAAATGGGACACGAAGCCTTTACCTGCATTCTCTTCTCCGGCAAGAAAGTCATTCATGTCCTGAAGGAAGGTCTGTCGCCGTACAGCCTGGTCTGCTTCGTTCGTAATCTTTTCATCCGCGTATAATTTTCCCCAGAAATCCTCTTTGATGTAGACGATATAGCGCAATGCCATTTGATTCTTGATCAAAGCCTTCTTAAAGATAGGAATGGCATTCCTAAAGTCGTACCATCCGGAAACGAATACACTCCACCAATATGGTTTACTGTAATAGAATCGTCCGGGAGTCGCTATGCGAATGTTATGGATGAAGCGGCGGTCTTTGACGATCTCTTTTGTTCCCTTTTCATTGGGAAGCAAACCCATTCGTGTCTTTAAATCCCGCAAAGGTGCCTGGCGGTCCAGTAGTGGTGTCGCAATTACATCATCCGGCATACCTTCATGCCATTTGGCTGAGTAACCATGATATTCACTCTTGCCGGTCCTCTCATCGATTACGCTAATACGTGAACAGGTTGCTTCCTTTGCCTTTACTTGTACCAGTCTGGGCTGAGTGTCCTGATTAAAAATATATTCGACGTATGCATCGTAGAAGATCACTAAATCATTCGCTATCTCCATCCGGATAAATGGTATGTCGTTGTTTTCTATAAAATCGAATATATCCGGGTATTCTTCGGGCAAGACTTCTTCTTTGATGATTTTTCGGGTTTCCTTATCCCGGTATTTACGATATACGAGAACACTATCTCCATATACTACCTTATTTTTAAATTCCACATTGCTGCCGACAGTTACATTTGCCCCGATCTTCTTCATAATGTCATACATCATGTTATTGTTCCGCCCTCTGGGAACAAACTTAATTGGAGCCGCTTTCCCTTTGGGAACTACTTCAACGGTAGAGGTCTCCCGGTCAGTTGTGATATCGCTATTATCACTGAACTTTATGATTCCTTTTCCGCCTTTGGTGACTGCATAAGTTTCATATCCTTTTTGAAATAATTGGGGCTCAGGTTGTTTCTTCTTCATTAGAAATAAACTTTGATGTTATTAAATCGTGTAATCAGACATCTCCGGATTTTCCTGGGAGCATACTCACCTATTTGAAGTATGTTGACAGTGCTTCCGCTACTATGAAATGAACTAAGTACCGCACGCTCGTAGGTAATGAGTTCACCGGTACTTTTTTTGCAGAATTCAATGGAGAACTCAATGGGTTTACCCTCTTTCCGTTGCTCCATAAGTTCCCAGACTTTACTTTGATGTATTCTGTCGCTTGGCATAATACGATAGTGCTATGATGATAAAAAGCAAAGGTATCCCGATACTGAGGCCGTTTCTTATGCCATCATCCGTACCGGTTGCTACTTTGCTATCTTTCCTGGTCTCTGTCCCGGATTCTCTTTGTATGGTTTGACCGGATACCTCTCTCTTTGAAGAGCTGTTCGAAGAGTGTACAGTGTCATTACTTTCCTGCGCGGTTTTACTCTGTTTTTCGCTCCCTTCAATCTCGATACCCGATAGCGGGGGTAGGCCGGTTGTGGGATCGGGTGTTTGTGTCGTGTCAAAATGGTACGTGATCTTCCAGGATGAACCGTGTTCGTCTTTAGTGGTTTTGACTTGTGAGGCAATGGTCCCGGTACCGGTATTGAGTTCATTGTAATTATGCTGAAAAGTTCCATTCTCTTTGAATTGATTAGAATGTAGAGAAGAAGAACGACAAGCACACAGCAGTATACCAACTGAAATGCAAGCAAAATAAATGATAAGGTGTACATGATGTTTCATTGTTTACGGTTTTGGCAAATTAAATCGGTACATTTCATGGTTTTTAGCTCTGTTATCAAACGATTGTTTTCGTTGATTTTCAAATCCATAGTCTCAATACGTTTGGATAATGTTTCAACTTTATTTTCCCAGCGTGCCTCACTATCTTCTTTATCCTGTTTGAGTGAGTTGATGTAACTTCTTTGATCGGTGATCATTTCCTGGTAGACATCCTGCATCGCTTTCATTGCATCAGCTTCTGCACGTTTCTTGGTGTATTTGATAGTGACAAATGCTGTGGCGGTTCCGACTAAACCGCCGCCGAAAAGAAAGACCATGATATAATTTAGAATCTCATTCATCGCTTTTTTATTGCAAATGTATTGTGTACAAGCGCTTACGTAAAGGACAGAAAAACGGCACAATGTGCCGGAGCGGTATCGCATGTGCGATGATTTTTGAGGAGGGGGCAGCATATAAGAGAGAAAAAAAAGTTTGAGGCGAAACTTTTTCCGAGGGCGGTGCGTGGAGGATCGACGTGTAAAGGGGAAAATTTTCCCCTTTAAAACACTCTTTTCTTTGTGAATCAGTGATTTGTCTTTTTTACCGTGGGAATTGGCTGAGAATGGAAAAGGCATAGAGGTCGTTTAAGATTCTATGCCTTGAAAAAGGTCGATGAAATACTATTCCGGTAATAATAGTCTTATTAATTCTTGAAGTTGTGCGGCTGCACGTTGCTTCTCTATTGGTGATGCGCCTTCAGCTAACAGTATATCAACGAGGGCTAATGCTTTTTCTTTATTCATTGTTTTTCACTTTTGGGTTAATTATTATAGTTGATTTATGGCATACTCAAAGTTGTATCCATAGAGTTCAGTGATAAATCCACAAGAGAATAGCCAAACGTAGGATTGATCTTGATACCCTGCATTAAAGTCAAAACTGTTAAATGTGGTTTCGGGATGAATACCACTTATTACTTTGGTTATTTTCGTGATCACTGTTAGGAGATGCTGAACGTGTCGGTCATAAGCCGGTTCGTCCGGATTGATGACTTGAATTTTGTAGTCGGGATCAAACATAGTTGAATCACAACTCAAATAAAAAGAGTGTTCTAATCCATTCTCGATATATGCTGCGTATAGCCCAAAGCGTCCTTGTTGAGAAATTCGGTGCTTGAGGGTAATTCCGGATGTAGGATGCTTAATATGACTATCACATGTGTAGACGAGAATGTTACGGAAATGATCCAAGCTTTGAGTTACATTGTCAATATGAGCTTTCAGTAAGGCTGCCGGTACTTTCATTTCTGCCCTCCTTCCTTAACCATTTCAATCTGATTAATAAGATTACGTATAGCGATTAATCTATCATAGGAGATTTCGCAGAGCTGCTCACCATCGGCAAAAACGTTATAATAGATATTGGGCGTGCCTTTTCCTTCATGATGTACAGTGCATTTTTCGATCCAGGCTTCTTCCTTTATTCGTCCCATTTCATACCTCCTTTCTTAGCTTTGATAACACAATAAATGGCTGCAAGAATGCAGGGAGGAAAGATGAGCGTAGCACAAAGGCAAGCAATGGCACTGACATAGTAAGCGTCAGAGGAGGTTTTAACTTTGCAATCGGATGGGATAAAATCATCAATTGCGGAGTTGGACTGATGGGGGATTGTGGTTGGTTCCGGTGTGCGGAACTGAGGCACGAAAAGGGTGCCGGTAGATTTCTTTTTCATACGAATCATTGTTTTAGCATTTTAGGCAATTAAAAACGGCTGCCATTTCCCCGTTCGCTAAAACAATGATTCGTAATCCCGAAGGCTTAAGAATTAGGGAAAGGCAACCGCCTATATCATGTAAACCATTCTGATAAGATCAACAAAATGGTGAAATGTCTGAGCATAAAAGAAGCCCACCAAACTTAATGAGCAATTAACCGAAGCTCACCGGGATAAATATTATCATTGTTTTAGCTTCTGCAAAGATGGGGATAATATTTCGTTGTACCAAATGATTCGTACAAATTCTTTGCTATAATAGGATTAAAGTTATCTGCCTTTAAACTTTAATGGCTAAAACATGGGGGTGTTTTGTGGTGAAACATCCGGGTGTTGTGTATGGAAACATGGGGATGTTATTCAATAAAACATCCCCATGTTTTCGGCAATGACAATTAGAGAGATTGATTAAGTATTGCTTCCCCTGTAAGTTGAGTAATTAGAATCAGCCATAGTAAAAGGTAGGCATGCAACAGGTGTAAAGTAGAGGTTATGCATAAAAAAGGCTTCCAACCCGTGGAAGCCTTTTAACTTGTCAAAGTGATAGCCTCATGTCAATGAAGCTGAAGTATCTAAAAATCTGTTTCCAATACTTTTCAACGCCATAGATAAGATTTTTATCTCATCTTCTGTAAATGGAATTGTTCCATTTATCTTTTTATACAACCAAGTCCTATCTTTGCCGAAATATTCTTTGGCAATATACGATAAAGAAACAACATTCTCTATATCTTCGAGTTCCTTTTTAAAATTCTTATTTATTTTTTGCGATTTCAGAGTCCTTCTTTCTGCCATCACTTCACGAAGGTATTGTCCTGCCAACTTGCGTTGCTCCACAGGGACAGATTTCATTAATGTAGCGAACTTCTTATCATGCTCTTGGCGCTCCGCTTCTGTCTTGAGAGTACAGAATTCTTCAAAACATGCTCTAATTCTTTCTTTTAACTCTTCCATGGCTCTTTATATTAGTGTTATGATGATGATTTGAAGTAGCCCCGAAGGGCTACCCAAATCATTCATCTGTCAAAGCGTCAACTATCCCTTTACAGTCTTCGTTGATTAACTTATCCAGATCCTCCCGCGTGTACCACTCTTCTTCCAAGAATTCGTCTTCATGCCGGAGGAGGAATCGTAAATCTTCAAGATACTCTTCCCGACCATTTAGGTCTTCTTCAATTATTGGCATTGCCATCACTTTTGACACTGCAAAGATAATCATCATTTGATGAATTACAAACTATTATCTATGTTTTTTCATCAAATGATGATTTTTTATTTCCGATTGAGGAAGAATATTCCTCCGGTGCCGGTTCCCGGACGTGTGAAGTAGAAATTCATGCCGAGCCATAATGTGTCGAAGGCATCCGTAACATGGGTTTTGTATTGATCCGGATTGTCCGGAGTATCGTCAGTACCTTCCGGAGCTTTGTCCTTCTCAAAACCGTTTTTACCCTGCTTAATACCGGTTTGCTCCATGGCGATCTTGAGGAACTCGTTTTGATAGAGATTGAAACGAATCCACAGGAATTGCGGATCACCTTTCAATGCGAGATCGATATTGAGGTGTTTCCATTCATGTTTGGGTGCCTGTCCGACATATACCATTGCAGGAGTGTACCGGTTCTCTTTGAATACACGTTCAATGATATCCGCATAGGTTTCTGTTGTGGAGCCCGACTCCCAGGTAAAGGTATGATCATAGTAGACGACTACATCGTGATTGAGCTTGGGACGGTAATAGTCAGCTATCTGTTGTGCCAGGTCTCCGAGTTTGGATGGGGTTTTGACATAGAACGATTTGATGATTTTCATCGTATTCCCGTCCAGTTGTGCCACTACCGCTGTCGAGATTGACGCATTGGAATCGAATGCAATATGCAGTTCTTTGTCAAAATCAAGGTCACCATCTCCCAGGCAGCCGCAGGAACTCAGTTGCTTCCAATTACTTCCAAGATTCTTCAGCCTTCCGTTATCAGCCGGCTGATAGAAATGTATGCGGTCGTCCAGGGCACTATAAAAGCCATTGGGAACTTTCATCAGCCGTTCGTTCAGGAAGGCGGTACGCCATACCAACGGGGGAGAATCACGCTGCATCTGCCAAATGAAGTCTTCTCCCAGGACCTCAAGGTTATCAAAGACATCATATTCACCATAAAATACAGTGTATTCCCGTTTTTTCTTATCATTGGGTTTGAGTGCAGGCTGAAACTTCCGGGCTATGTCAAGATCACGTTGAAGTTCCCGGATCATCCGCATGGTGTGTTCGGTCAGCGGTTTACGTTTGTAATCCTGAAGTTCTTTATACAGGTTGCGAATGAGTTGGATATGTGGGGGCTGCATCTCTTCCTGTTTGTCGAGAATCCAACGTCCCATGGATGATCCGGGCATGTCCGTTGAGTAACATACGCTGTGATGGTGAGGACAGTGCCCGAAATATTGCCGGTTTCCCCGGTTGGCCGGATTGACCTCGTTCTTTATCTTGTCATAGGAAAGGAACTTTGCCTCCGGCCCTATCACCCAGTCAAGCGACATGGAGTTTGCGGACATCCCTTGATTAAAGGAAAGAATGACCATGACCGTGCCATTCCAGAAATGGAAAGCATTACTCCATCCGTCTCCGAGTACCGGACGGACAGGTTTGGCAAAGCCCATGGAAGGTGGTGCTTTATGGCCAACGACATAATGGATATTTTGAATGTATCCCCATTCGGCGAGTGCTTTACAGATAGCCGGAAGGGTATTCCCCCAGGCTTTAGCATAGCTGGGAGAGATCATTCCACCCAATGAACCGGGCATTTCCCAGACGTTTCTGAGAATGAAGCGGGCGTCGATACCTTCTGACTTACCGGTACCACGCGATGCAACGATGTATTCGTCATGTGCGGCAATAGCCATTGCCTGGCGTTGCATTTTGTTGAAGAACTTCCGTATCACATTGGCCTGTTTCATCCGGAGTTCGTATGCCGATGGTATGGGAGAGGCTTGGGCTGTCATTCTTCAATATCCTCCTCTTCAATGGTTTGAATATCTGTCGCCTGTTTGGTCAACATATCTTTGCATAAGTTGCGGAGTTCCTGGCGGCGTTGCTCCAGATTGTCTATCACTTCAATGCCCTCAAGTGTCGTCACATCGTCAGAAGGTTCAAAAGATGGGGGAATAAGCTGACTGAAGTCGAATGCGTCATCGTCTTTGTCGGAACGGGTGTATTTACCTATCTTGTCGAGAGCGGCGGCAGCTCCTTTGGCATCTCCGTTGTCGATAGCGAGTTGAAATGCCTTCTTTCCTCCTTCTACGATCATGTAGCGATACCAGGATTTGGCCGCTAACTGGATGTTACCGACCAGCCGGTTGATCATACCGATATCGCGATAGGCCTGTGATTGGGAAACAGGTTCCGCTTGCCCTCCACATCCGTGCATGAGAAAAGTAACGAGCTCCTGGTCTTCAATTAATGGGCTTTCCATTTTCTTACTAACACAAAGCATCATCCGATTCTTTATTTCCATCTCCTTTGGTGATAACCGGAGAGCGGATTCACCCCGATCTTTGAACAGGGAGCGTTCGATGCGGTCGTAGGTTGTGTCTTTTTTAGGCATGGCTGATCGGAATTAAGTGATCGGCCACGCCTTTAGACTTCAAATCACTACATGAAAGTAACGTTGCAATTATGGAATGTGAACTCCGGATGACGCGATAACCAAGATGCAAAATTGCGCCGACGTTTGCGTGCATGGCATTCCGCCACATAGCGGATACGTTCTTTTCGCTTCTCGGCCAGGAAGAGGATGAGAGCTTCGTAGCTGATAGCTCCGGCAGTCTCTTCACGCCCGGAGATGTTGAAACGTCCGGTAACGGTGTTTCCTGACCGGTTTGGAGTACGCAGGTAGCGGATGGTGCATCCGTGGAGGTCGATGCCGTAAGCGGCAAGGTCAGTGTAAGGATTGCCGGTGAGGACAATTGGTGAATTGTTGCCCGTTTCGTGGGTGGACGTTCCGAGGCTGTTAGTAGCAGCGTTGAAAATTTCAGAGTTGTTAAGCATAAACAAACTGTTTTTAAAATGAAAGTATCCGTGCCTTTCCCGCTGCTTAACAACTCATTTCTGATGTCTGTGGTTCTATTACAGTTCCACACGGGGGTACACGGATACCAAATATGGTACACTATATGTCTGGACATAAAAAATGCCCGCACAATAAATGCAAGCGTCCAACTCACATCAGAAATATATAAATTGTTAAGCACTGCAAACATAGTGATTAATTTTGAATGTGGAGCGATTTTTCCAAATTATTTTTTATTTCAGATAAAAGAGAGGGCAACACTTCATGTATTGCCCAGTCTCCTTTGTGCATGAACGGTTCGATAGAACCGGGACACAAAGCCAAAGGAAAGTTATCCTGAAACCTTTTCACCTTGTTCTGCCGATAATTCTGCCGTTAAAGCGGCTAATTCAGTTTCGTATTTAGCAATCCGGTCGAGTGCGTTTTGCAGAACAGCCTGCTTTCCCTCTTTCCCGGCCCTCTCTGCGGCTGTTTTGCTGTTCGTAATGTTCTGCTTCAGACGTTTGATCTGACGGGCTATTTCGAAGCCTCTGACCACTGCATTTTCACTATACTCAGGACGTTTAGCATCAAGCTCTAAGGTTGCCTGTTTGCCTTCTGCGTAATCGTCAATCTGTTTCCAAAGTTTGCGACGTTCGTCGTCCAGCTTGCAGAGTTCTTCTGCGAGGGGGTGACGTTCCTCTGCCGGGATATCCGGATTCGCAATATCATTATGGAGACTGGCGTACAGGGGAGCGATCTCTTTGATACGGGCGTATGCTTTACGTAAGGCAGGAGTGAGGGATTCTTCTGTTACGATCTTGACGCCCGGAGTGTTCAAGGCATCCAGTTCGCCCCGGATAGCGGAGAGCTCTTTCATTTTCTCCTCGAACTCTTCATTTAAAGCTGAGAGTTCGTCAGCATGATTTTCCGTGTCACTCTCAAGTTCGCTGATACGGTTATGCAGTCCGTCGATCTCCTCTTGGAGTCGGTCGATTGCCTCTTTCCGGATATCGGTTTCTTGAGTCCGTTGTTCATCATTCAGTGTTTGAACGATCAGGATCTCTTCGAATGCAGCCGGGTAAACAGAAGGAGCATCTTTTATTTCCCTGGCTATTTTAGTCAGTATATTGACTAATTGTGTAAAGTGGGGATCGAAAATGTGAGGATTCTCCGGTGCCTGGGAAAGATAGTTCCCATAGCTGCTCTTGGTGTTTGCCTTTGCTAAAGCGTTAAAGAGTTCCATACCGTCAGCGTACCTGCGCTGACGGTTTGACAACCATTTTTCTAACTGTTCGTTTCTTGTCATAAAATATATGTATTATGTTAACCTCCGGGACTTGGAGCCGGTTTCAGGCCTGCAATGACTTCCATGTCGATTGGTGTCCCTAAAACAACAGCCGATTCATTTGCGTCACAAGTGGCTGTATAGGCAGTTCCCCGCTGATCGGCGGCGAGCTTACCACCATCAAAGGAGGGTGATACATCGGCATACATGCCCGGTTTACCCATCAGGAATTGTTGGCCGTCGGAATCTTCGAAGACGAAGTACCCCGGAGTGTTCTTGACAAGTGTACTGAAAGCATGCATTCCCGGAGTATTGCCGGGAAAGAAAAACTCTAAAGTCTGCTTAAAAGATTTTCCGTCCGTTTCGCCTTGAATTTCCGCTTTATAACCTACTTTCCCTTTTGTGGAATACAAGTAAATCGGCTGAGTGTAGGTTCCGCCGCTTGGAAAAGTGAATGATCCCGAAGCGGTAATCAGGTCCTCATTCGTAGTAGGCTTTGCCGGAATCATTGGTACGGTTGAAGGAGCGTCATACGGAATAAAGAGCAGCCGTCCTTTATAACCTCCCATGTTGTTTTGCCCGATATTCCATTTTAACGGGGCAAATGCCGGACCGGCAGCCAGAACGGTTAAACCGTCTGATGTCAGAAGATGATGGCTGATCCAGTTTCCGGTATCCGGAATGGCCGCTTGTACTTCCGGAAGCAAGAACAGGCAGCAGATAAGCAGGCATGAAATGCAAAGAATAAATCGTTTCATAATCAGGTAATTGTTTAGTTTATGTAGGGGAAGGTAAGAGTCCCTTCCCCCGGATTAGTTAAGTATAGGCTCCGGTAGCGGTGGCTACTTCACCGGCAACAACTGTAACCTGTGTATTTGCCGGTTTGGTCTTGCCATCGGCATCAGTGAACTCGATGGTGTATTTTCCCGGAGGAAGTCCAATGATGCATTGGCCGTTACCGCGTTTGGCAACTTTTCCCTGGATACTCCATTGACCTTTGTCGGTGCCGGTGATGGCTACCTGCACTCCGCCGGTTTTACAATAGTCACCGGCCAGGTCAAGGGATTCGTTCTTCTGCTCGTTACAGCGGAAGACTTTCTCATGCCAGTCATTGATACGTGTATCGTATCCTGCCTGCAACCAGAACTGCCATTCGTTGGGGTCCTCGTAAATATCACGTATCTGGCAGAATTTAGAAGCCGCCTGAGTATTGAACGCCACGTCTATGTTACCAACTTTCTGAAGGGTCAGCCGGGAACCTTGGCCCAAAGCTTCGTGGGAGGAGACAATCAGGTTCGGACACATGGCGTCTTCCCGCAAGAGTTCAAGCATGCGTTGCATGGAAGGATATTCCTGCATGCGTAACTTATTGCGTAATGCTGAACGGGCAGCTTTCAAAACGGTTTCAGCACACAAAAGCTGTGGTACACCGCCTATTGAAGAACGAAGGTAGGTGTTTGCGCCTCCGATCCATTCCACCAGATTCTCGTAAGCTGTATAATCTGTATCTGACGTTGGCGCGGCAAACTCTCCGGAAATAGCGAAATTACCACGGGCCGCATTTACATCGCCACGAGTGATCAGCATGTCCATCTTGGTATAAATACCATCGAAAGCCCCGCCGGGTGAGTTGGAATCTTCATCCCGTTCGGCAGAGAACAGGCTATATACGATATCTTCCAGATGCGAACGTACCAGGGTAAATGCAACCTTGGTTTCCATCGGATGTTTTTTCGTAGTGTTGCTTACCGGAGTGCCACCGATGATCAGCAGTTCGTTGTCATCGTACTTCTGGGAATTTTCTTTGGTGATGCAGACAACATCTTTCGGCTCGATGACTGAGGGTTCGTAACCTAAGAGTTTATCGACCAGTCCGAAGTTCTTTCCGATTTTATACGATTGCGTACCACCGGCACGACGCCGCTCGTTGATACGTGCGTGTTTGCCTTGCAGGTCCATAACATTCAGCTTCAGTAGGTTTGCCACTTCGGTGAGGGTGGCAAACGGCAGCGCACGAAGTGCCTGGTCATAAATGACCAGTGCTTCGTTCAGTTTAGAGACATCAATTAGTTTATTTGCAGCCATTTGAATAGACTTTTTAATAGTTAAAGTTTAGGTTATTAATACAGGCCCTCAGCTTTTAATTTCTCGGTGATGGCTTGATAGTTTCCTGCGTTTTGGTCACAAAAAGCAGATAACTCTTCCTGGGTTCCGCTACCTTCAGGCTCTTGTTCAGGAGTCAGACCGGCATGCCCCGGTGTAGGACCGTTCTTCAGATTCTTCACTTGCTCTTCAAGTTGGGTGATTTTAGAATCCTTCTCAGTGATAGAGTTCTTGAGAGTACTGATCTCGTTATCCTTGCCGGATATAGAACCGTTCAGCTCTGTAATCTTCGCGTTGGCAGAGTTAAGTTTCTCTTCAATATCGGTCTTAGCCTGTACAAGAGTAGCGTTCTCTGTCTTTAATCGTTCCATTTCAGCATGGATAGAGTCCAGGTTTTCAGCAGACAGTTCGGTGGTTTCCGCTTTATCTTTTGAAATTCCCAGGAAAGAGAGGAAGCCGGTCCATGATGGTTTGTAATTCATTGCCTTTTCTTTTGGGATTGTTAATGCTGGCACAATATTCGTGTCCATACCCGCTGCCAGTAAAACGGAGGAGGAACGGTCGTATAAGCGCACGGCATGGGAGTTGGCCGGGATATCCACGATGGAAGCCTCCATGATTTCTGCTTTGGTAACAGTTTCGCGTGTTTGTCCCGGAAGCAGATATGCTTTTTCGGAGGATGTGGCCAGGATACGTATACCAATACTTGCGGCCCGTAAGGTCCCTGCTTCGTATTTTGCGGCAATGGTCTTCGATAAATCGTCTACCTTGTCGAAAACAGGAATAGCAGAAAGCACGTCGTCCTCTATCTTGATATCGTCCCAATATCCGATTGCTTTGTAATCACACCATAGGGGTGATCCTTCATCACGGAAATGCCCATACAGCATCACCGGATTGTCAATGAAAGCTTCAAGAAGAAGTCCCGCAGTAAGAACCCGGTAGCCGTACCGGTTGAGTGATGAATCTGATAAGATGATGCGTTTTTGGCTCATTGCACTTATTTTGTTGCAATGATACGGCTATATATAATGATGCCGAAGGACGGTTATAACTCTGTAACAGGTAGTGGAGGATAGGCGCCTTTTCCGGAAAAAGTGGCTTCAATTCCGGAGAGGTCGGAGGCCTTGGTTCCTGTTTTCTCTATCACGGTTCCCAGAAGCGGGTACTCTTTGCTTCCATACAATCGGATATTGCCATTCGCATCCTTGCATCTTACTACGCAACCACGTACATTGATAGTCCGCAGGATGTGAAGTTCTGAATCTGTCAGTCCTGTGCGTTTCAGACGGATGGTAAGGGTCTGTTTGTATAGCGTACCGGCTTGAGTGTCGTCCGCTTCCACATCTGGAGAAACTCCCATATAGGTGATAGGCAGGTTTCTCCAGGTATTGGGCCGGTGAAGGCTGATAACGGCTGAGTGATTGATGACTGAAAATAAACTTATTTCATCCGTGAACAGGAAATCTGCCTGAATGACTCCTCCGATATTGTTTGTATTCATATTCTGTTGATTTACAATATACTATCTGTGATTCTCTTTTTTCGAACATTTTTCACTCAAAAAAAGGACATTTAACTACGCTTACTCGATGAATTATTCTCGCTTTTTATAGCTCCTTTTTTCTTTTCTCCTCACTTTTGCCCTCCAACGCTGGTAGTGTTTGAGAAAAGCTTCTTCCGTAAGAGAATCAATTCCATATCTGCGCATGAAGAATTGCACTCCATCAATGTATTTGATTCCGTACCGGTGCTTCTGTTCGTCCAGGTATTCATGCAACTCCGCCCACATCATCAATTCTATTTTCCGGGAAATGATTACCTGGGAGCGAAGCCCTAAATAGTTGTAGGTCACTGGGGATTTGCCTATACTTCGTTCAGGCAGACAGATTTCTAAATTACCACGATCAACCGGAGCTTCCGACGGTCTCTTCTGAAGAAGGTCGAATATCACGTGATAGATATTCAGGTTATCGGGAAAACGGACCGGATCAGAGGTCAGGTTACAGTATTTGCCGCGGATATACTCACATAGATGCGGAGGAACTTCGATTTTGGTAGTTATCATTTAGGTCATAGAATGGTTTACGCTAATATACAAAGTTTTACGGACATAAACAAGACTTACCGGAACAAACTAATCCCCCTTGCAAAAACGGTACTCCTTTTTTGTGCAACTGTGTAAATCGTGCGGTCTTATCATATAATATGTTGATTATAATTGGTTTACATCCGTACTAAACATGGTACGTTTTTGTACGATTGATACATTGTGCGTACAAAATACAATTTTGTGCAATTTAGTACGAGGCGTACGTTTTTGTACGAAATTTGTGCTCTGTTTAAATATTTGATTTATAGTGTAATAAATACCGAATTGCACCTGTCTGCACGAAAGCACAAAAATATTCTATATTTTTAAGGTAGTCTCTTTTACAGAAGAAAGAAAAAATAAAAATAATATATATACACCTCGTTGCCGGCTTTACTCCGTCTCAGGCACAGTTGTTCAAAACGTTCTTCTAAGCAAGAGGGGGTAAAGGGGGAACGCCCCGAAAAAACAAAGCCGCGATACGCTGATGCGTACCGCGGCCGGATAAATGTTCCGACTTGTGCTATCGCAAATCATTCGGATAAAACACCTGAGATACCAACTCGTACTCACGGGGCAGTGACTTCACACCTACACAAACACAGATACCTCTTGCTGCAAGCTCATACAACCGTTGTGTTGTGACGATAGAACCCCGGAAATGATAGTTACTGCAAAGCACAAAATATGCAGTTGCCAGGTCAAAGGAATAAATGTCCTTGCTTATGATCTTGAGTGCATCGGACGGAATCTTGGCAAAACCTAAACGAACGGCCAGGCGTGCGATCAACTGCTCACGCTCGACGGGATCAGGAGATATGACTACGAATATTTTATTCTCTTTTTTTATCATTATAATGTTGTGTATATCAAATAAAAGACGTATCTTTACAGGGTAATAAATTGGGATAATATACTCCTATCGTCGTGAGTAGAAATGAACCCAGGATTTGGATTTTACGAACTTCGCGCACCGGCGAATAATTGTATAATCATCCGAAAACTCAAGTAATGCATCCGTCAACTCTTTCTGTTCCGTCTCTTCCTGAATAATCCAACATGCACACTTTATAAACAAGTCATAGGATGACGCCTCACAGTGATCCATTACACGAATACTTCCGCATTCCGGAATGCTATCCAGCAGCAGATACACTGCGTTATAAAAGCGATTAAAGCGCTCCGGATTCTCTTTGTATACGGATATCAATTCGTTAATATTGGTCAGTTTAAAAGAAGATAGGTTCATGGCATGTCATTTTATGGATTATAACTCAATTTCTGCTCAGGTTCCGGAGGGAGTGGGGGAACATCCCGCTTGGGATCGAGCATTTCAATACTTTCGGCTACGATTTCAGAAACGGTTCTTTTCTGGCCGTCATTTGTTTCATACTTCCGGGTTGTGAATCTGCCTTCAATATACAGTTTGCTCCCTTTGTGGGTGTACTTCTCAATGGTTTCCGCCAATCCCCTCCAGGCTACGACGGGTATCCATTCGGTTCTCTCCGGAATCGTTTGACCGGCTTTGTTTGTATAAGCGCGCTCTGTACATGCAATGGAAAATTGGGCTACTTTGATACCGGTTTCAGTGGTACGGACCTCGGCATCACGTCCCATGTTGCCGATAAAAATACATTTGTTTACACTCATTGTTTTTATGTTTAAGTTAGAAAACGAGTTTACCTGTCGGTTGTGGTAACCGGCTATTATCTTCTTCCGGGATAGGTTGGGCTCCGGTTCCTACCGTAAAGTACTCTACACCTCCGGATTTATCATCTACAACTGCCTTCCCGTCCTTATCGACTTGAAAAGGTTTCCCGGTTATACTGTCATATTTGTGAGGATTGAATACATAACCTTTCCAAGAACAATACATTATAAATTTCTTCTTAAATGCGGTTGGTGATACAAACTTTCGTTGCTGATTGTCGTATTGGCAAAATGCGTCATATAAATCTTTCCGGGGTAAACGGACATTGAGATGCTCTTCTCCGGAGAAGTATTCATCAGCCCAGGAGATGAGGGTTTCACCCATTTCCTGACGCAGCTTTCTTTGCTCTAACCTTTCGCCGGGAGCCTGGACAACGCCATAAGTCAAATACAATTGGACGCAATTGGCCAGCAGGTTCCAGGTAAGATTCCATTGTTCAAAATCCCACTCCGAGAAGAAGAGGACCCCGAAGTCGTCAACCGGCTTATGGGTATCGTTATAGAAATCGGAGAATGCAAGCAGCCACTGGCGGTCCGTGTAACTTGAACCACTGCCACGGATGGCATGGTTGGTAGCAATATACATTTTGGGTGATCGCGCAAATGGTAAAGTGATCCTTCTACCTCCTTTATAATTTACTGACCAATCCCCGGTAATGTTGGGGAACAGAAATTCAAAGTTGAAGTTTTGTAACACGTCGTCAATAAAAACGAGTTTAGTGTTTTCCTGAATGTCATTCCATACAAATTGATCATTAAAAAGATCAGAGCGTTTTCCGGGAATATAGGCTGTAGGAATGATATTACGCATCAATTCCCCTACAAGTGATTTTCCGGAACGGCCGTTACTTTCTCCTACTTCAGATTGTTTGCCATCCATGCCGATGACAGCTCTGGCCACATTATTGTCTTTCGCTTCCATAACCATGTATCCGATTGCACACAGTTTACTAAGGAGATGGATACGATTTTCATTCTCTTCTTCCGGCTCTATTTCTTCAGCAGATTTTCTCCAGGTAAAGTTACTGGTGTTGATCAGGAACTGGAGGTAATGGGATTTCTTACCGGCCTCTGAAAGTTCGTAAGTAAATGTGTTGTCTTGCCGGCTAAAAGTAACCAACGGTTTACCCAGATATTTGGCCGGTGTCATTTTACGTTGCTCTTCCGAGATGTGGTGTGTGATATTCTCGTAACCGAGTTCGCTTACAGAATCTTTTGTGACCAGCCAGCAATTTTTATCAAAATAGAAATACTGGGATTCCCGGTTGGGCTTAACGAAATTGGGCTGAATAAACTCAAGCAGGGATAACTTGTCCGGACCCACATATTGAGACACGCCTTTAATCAACATTTCATTTACCTCAGTCTTGCAATTATGCTTGGCAAACTGAAACAGGTAGTCACGGGCATCAGAGGCGTCGATAGCACGAACGACAGGCGGTTCAAGGTGAATGAACTGATAACTCTTATCAATTCTCCGAAGACGTCCGAATCCTCTGTTTTGCAAGAAGTTTTGTGAGTTGACATAGCAGAACTCATATTCAATACGTTCATTTTGGCTACGATCATATTTAGTGACTTCTCTCCAGAACTTTTCATCATCGTCAAAAGGTTGTGCCAAGATTACTTTTCCATGTTCGTCGAATTTCCATCGATATCGGCCGAATAGGAACTCCGGCAGGTTACGCAGGAGGTCGGCATGACGTTCGGCAAAGACTTCATGAGAGTGGAGTCCCCATAATTCTTGCAATTTATGATCTGTCCAGGTAGTTACCTTGAACATCTCAATGTATTTTCCCAAACCTTTCTTTTCATTGCAGGCAAACTCAATATCGGCGGCCAGTTCTTCTTCCTTTCCGCGCAGAGAATTTGCGAGCAGATCATCAAGGCCTTTGTCTCCTGCTTCGTTCTTATTAATGTGTCCGACGAATATTTCAACGAAGATGTTCCGGTTCTTGAGAGAACGCATATATTCTTTGAAATTTTTTGCTGCATAGAAAAAACAGCGGGGACGCTTTTCGACCTGATCATTGATCCGGATATTGGAGCTGATATCGTCCCAGTCCGAATCAAAGATAAAAGCAACCTCCTGTACCTCACAGGTAGAGATGATCTTCACCAGGTCTTCCGGAAGGGCACCGTAAAGACCGAGATTCTGTATACCGCTGACTGCGATTGAGGGGATACCGTGCTTACATGCTTTCTCCGCTTTCTTTTCACCTTCCTGAATATAGAGACGGGGTATCTTTGTCTTTGACTTATAGAGACTGCGTATGCGCTCCGGAATATAGATCGGAGTACCGCTGCCACGCGGGGATTTGTATTTGTAAGGTTTACCCTCTTTATCAAGGTGGGCATCCGGAAACTGCCATCTGATACGATAATATTCTTGAGGAGTACCAACGTCCCTTCTTTTATTATCTTTCCGGGTGAAGACAACCGGCATTCCTTCCAGATCATAATATTCAATGATGACATCATCTCCCTTAGTGGTTAACATTCCTCGTTCATCAATGGTACCAGGACGGAAAGTACGTTGTTCGAATATACTTTGTGTATCTCCTGTCTTATAGACCTTTGCTGTGACATCCTCAAAGGTAAGACCTGATTCTGCCAGCATCCTGGCACAATAACTGTCGACATCGATACCTTTGGCAGCCTTGCTGCCTTTTTTCATCTTTTTTGCCGGCTGTTTCTTGATGGCCGGACGTTGATCGGGAATGACATTGAATTTTTTGGCAAGGTAGTCAAGAGCATCATTGAAGGTCATTCCTTCAGCGGACATTAAGAAAGAAACCGAATCTCCACCTTTCAATTCATTGCATCCAAAGCATTTAAAGATTTGTTTGGCCGGACTAATTGAGAGTTTCTTTGCGGCTTTGCACCGGGGACAATCGCAATTGTAATTCACTCCGGAGCGTTTGAGTTCATGGAAGTCTTGCGCAACATCAAGCAAATGTCCTGTGGCAGCATCTTTGATACGTCTTATCTCATCATCATTAAAATACATAGTTCAAGGGATTAGTTACATGATCAGTTCTGTTTCATTGATTCGGGGTCAAATGAAACCATTTACAATGGATTGGCAGAGGACTGTTTATGGGAGATCGTACTCTTCAGTAACGGATTCGTTTATCACGCTTTGCAGAAGCTCCGGATCTTCATAGAGGAAGAGGACTTTAACCATACCGTCCTTTACAACTCCCATTTCCATCTCAATTTCCAAATTGTTTTCGTGGACCTTATCTACGATCCGGTCTACGACTTGTTTGTCTAATTCGATTATATCTTTAAACATAGTTTTTCCTTACTTATTGTTTCATTATACGCTAAGTTTATTTTTTCTACGAGTGTTCCATTCTTGTTCTACATTCGATATAGCTTCCATGATCTTACTAAAAAGGAGGGCTGAAATTTCATCGCAGCAAGGATCTATAAAAGATACACACCCTTTTTCATCTATTCTATACCGTATTAAAAGCTGTTTACGGTCATCTACGGTTCTCTTTTTACTCATTTCTGTATAGTTTTGAATTTATTATTTCTGAATACTGTCTAAGACCCACATTGTTAATGTCACTCTTTGGGATGTAATAAAAAAGACCTCTTTCCGAAAAATAAATCGAAAAATAGTATTAGGGCTATAGGCAATATATCTGTCAGCCTCTACTTTTGCTGGTGACGGTAGTCTTTTTACTACTTCGTCAAAATCTTGTTGGTGCATTTCTGTATGGTTTTACTTTATTTCTCTGGCTCAACTCTAACTCCGGCAACCCACAATAGCCAACCGCATTCAACTGAAAAATCAACCCAGTCAGTCCTTAGTGGATTCCTCCTGATTACAAGGTATGGGAGAATGTTTATACATCCTTGCCAACCCGCATATCTTGTATAAATTTTCCTTTTTAGGAAATGTAAATGTTTAGACTCTTTATATTCCATACTTTATTAATTTGAGGGAAGGCAGCCACAAAAGACCGCCTTACTGCTGATGTTACAATCTCGCTAATCTTTCTTTTAGACACTCGTTATAAGTGTACATAGCACCTGCCTGAATGATTAACAGTGATTTTTGTACAGGATCAATTTCATTGACTTTTTCACTTTGATTAAAGCCATTCAACTTGTTAAGCTTTTCTTCCAGTTGTGCCTGCTCTTCAACCAGGCGTGATTTAAAATCGTCCATAATGAATTGTGGATTTTACAAAGCCCGTCCAAGGCTATCTAATTCGTTTCTATACTGTTATACGTTAATACCTTGCTTCTTATAGTACTGGGAAATCTTCTCTTTTTGCTCTTCGATTTTCAGATCGAGTTTAGCAACACGATTAACGAGCCTTTCCCGTCTGGCTTCAAGCTCTTTCAGTTTGGCAGCTTGTTTTGTAATTAGTCTCATTCTTCCTCCTCCTGTAGATATAGTTCCATACCCTTTTTAGTTAGTCCCAATGTATGTGTATCATCAGCCCATTCATTAGCCACTTTTATAGAATCTGCAGGGCAACCATAGGTAAGCCTTACTGCATATTCACCACCAGGCGAAATACTATCATCTCCATATCCAGCAACTAATTTGTTATCAAAAGCCATCAAATTACCATAGTTGTTGGCAAAGTAAATACCTGCCTCTTCACACCCCTTATATGCTTTCTTTAGCTTGTTAAAAGCCTTTTTCTGCTCGGCTGTTAGTTCACAGACCGGATATAATCTATCATCCATAATGTTCCTTTCTATTTAGTTATTAATCAATCTGCATCATATTCTACATCAATTATTTCTTCGGACTGATAAGCCACTGGCAATGTCATATCTTTCCGTAACATCCGCCACATATAGGTAATAGCGGTTTCCTCATCATCGGCATATACTTCCCGTATTCCGGAGTATGAACCGTAATAATATCTTATAGTGTATTTATTCATTTCTATACTGTTTTATTCTAATGTCTTGTTATCATTACCATCTTCTATGACTTTATCCATAAATAAATCCAATGCTTTTATACATTTATCGGGAAGTTGCTTTGCTGTTTCATTCTGACGGATATAGTCTATAGTACCTCCAATACCCATGATGCGATACATTTCTTTGGTGCTTGGAAGAAACGTCAATATCAATACAGATACAGCTAATAAAACGCCTGAAATTTTTCTTGATTTATGGATACCTTTCTCTTTGCAGTCTTCATTGTTATAATATTCTACCCATGGAATAATTAATGCAAAAAGCAACCATATTGCTGACAAACAAGATAAGAGTATGAAAACACCTTGCATACTGTCTAATCTTTCAATCCAATATAATTCTTCCATTTTATTTATAGGTTTTACAAAGCCCGCCCAAGGCTGTTTTATTTATTTTTATTTGGTTTAGAGGTATTTCTTTAGTTCTTCTCGATCTATAAAAAAGGCACATGCCATATACTTACCTGGTAAACCCATTGTTTGGGTAAGGGCATCATCTCCGCAAACTTTTTCAGTCCCAAAGCCAACGATTGAGCCGCGCGGATCATCTTTAACATCGACTATCGTAGTGGTCATTCTCAAACCTTTATTGTCATCTGTTGCCATTCTCTTAATAGCATCCAGAATTTTATTACCATCACTATTCATTTCTTTATAGTTATTAGTATTTAAATTTAAAACTTTCATTCAGTAGGCTATCTCTTTGCTCTATTGAATGTTCTAACGCTTTTATTAAAGAACGCTGAGAATAATTAATTAATAGAGAGAAAAATAGCGCAATGATTATAATGAAGATAATTAACTCACGAATCTTAATTTGAATCATTTCTGTATTGTATTGAGGGTTATTTACTGACGATAATATCATACAGTTCTTTGGCAGTCCAAAATCTATAATCATCTGATATATCCATTATTCGCTTATCAGAACCTTTGCAAAGCTGAATTATCTTCCGGGCAAACTCTTTACGCTTCCTGCTTTTCCTTGTACGCTGTAAAAGTGTACGATAGGCGAGCATAAGCCAGTAATCACAGACATGCTCTTTTTCTTTCAATCGTATATACTTTATCTGCATATTCTCATCGTTTAAATTTTAAAATAGCCGATTTCATAGCATCATCAGAAGCCTTTTCTATTACGCTGAATATACTGTCTGCTTTCTGAAAATCCATTTTAAAGCGATTATCGGAGGCGACATATATTGTATCTGTTATTTCTGTAACCCCTTTTACAGGGAATACGGTCAGATATATATATTCAGTTTTACAGCCGGTCAATGAGACGACTGCGAGAATTATTAGTATTTTCTTCATTATTTTATTGTTGTACGTTAATTTTTTGTCTTCTATATTACCTCCTTCCTCCTCGAGCTGGAGCATTGTAGGTAATTTGATATTTTTTTCGCAGCATTTCTATATACTCAGGAGTTACATTTTGCGGAGCAACAAGTACATGTGTGCGGTTGTCAAGCCGAACCATGACCTTGTGCTGCTCTTTTTGTGCGGATTGCATGCGCATTTGTACGATAGCTTCCGGATTCTCGTTTGTAAATAGATTAGCTTTCTGTCTCTTTGTTCGATTTGGAGACGGGCTTGGTGAATGTACTGTTTTCATAATGATCAAAATTAGTGTGGGCTTCCGGGAATCGAACCCGGCTTCAATGATTTTACATTGATATGCCTCCTTACATCAGGCCCATTTTGCCGGGATTCACATCCCGGCTCTTTTGTGTAACAAATCCCTAATCAGGGGCTCTAACCCTACGTGTGTCCTTTCACACGGCATTAAAAATGAATAAATCAATTAAACTTCTATGCTTGAGAAAATAAAGTATAACATATAACCGGATTCGCACCGGGCACATTCCTTATATGTGCTTTTAGTTAATAATATATGGTTGATATATAGAAGTTTCGTGTCGACGGATACGATACTCTGTACGTGGTCTTCTTACTCTTTGCATGGTATATGATATATTTGTTACTGTTGTCACTTCTCCAAGGGAAAACAAGAGTAAGATAACTCCTGCTGTACATTGCCTGGCAATAGGAGATAGATCAAAACTAATTCCGTAATTAGTGCAGAACCACCATGCCCCCAACTCAGTCACTTTACTTAAACCTAATTTTGTTTTTGCATTTCGGAGAGTATTGTCAACAGTGCTCCAACTCACATGGAAGAAATCAGCTACTTCTTTATAAGAAGCTCCCCAAGCAATACGTTCGATGAACTGTTTTTGACGTTTACTTAGAATGGCATTGCGGTTCATAATTTGATATCTGTAATTTCCCAACAGTTTTCAATACCATATTTTAGAAATACAGTTTCAACAGCCTTAACTACCTCTACGCTGGGAGAAGTTATACCTTTAAGCTTATTATACCAAGAGGTTCGATTATTAATATTAAAGACCCCATATAGCTCCTTTTTTAAAGTTTCAATCTGTCCTAATGGTACTCTTTCATATGCTTTTTTAAAAGAATAGCGTTTTTTCGCTATTGTCATTTGTTTATCCATCGCTTACCTTTGTATTTTTATAATTTACGACTGCAAACATAATACATATTTGATATAATCTCAAATATATTGTGTTAAAATCTCAAATATAATTAATATAATCTCAAATCATATTTGCTTTTAAACGCCTAACTTTAAAAACATGAATATAGTAGAAAACATAAAGCTTATAAGAACAGAAAAAGGGATTCCACAAAAGAAAATAGCAGATGCTTTGAATGTGGATATAGCTGTTATTAGTAATATTGAGAATAACAAACGTGAATTGAAGGTCAGTGAACTTGAGGTTATCTCAAAAGCTCTTGAAGTTAGTATTATTGATTTATTGACTTATCCCCAAAAGTATATTCTGGCCGAGAACAAAGAATCTGAATCAATTGAAGCTGTTTTGCAGATAAAATTACGTAGAGATAAAAAAGAGCAGGTTCTTAAATTAATTTTTGGCGATAATAATTTAGAAATTTTGAATAGATGAACTCTCAGAACGAGTTGTCTGAAATCCTACTAAAAATGGGAGCTGAAAGAATTGGCTCCCAATATATTTATAATTGTGTCCATTTTGAAGTTGGTGATGAGTATGTTGTTTGTAGATTTACTCCGCCAAGAGGTAAAATTTGGATTAATAAATTAGATTACTCAAATATTTTATTAGAGGAAATCGTTAGATCTTTCTTTTTTATAGGTGAATATCTTAAGGATGTTGATGTTCTTAAATATAGCCTTCCTGTTTTTATGCAAAACAAATATATAGATGGGAATATAGCCTTATTGCATAATGCTTTCTTAAAAAGAGAGAGAAATAATAAGTTGAGAATACTATATGATAGTTTTATTAATGAATGGAATTATAGAAAGTATCAGAGTCTTTATCCTTTAAAATAAAAAAATAGTAGAACAAAAGTCACTAACATTAAATTATAATCAATTATGAATCAGGGTTTAGTATATTGGCTTCGGAATCACAACGTAAAGGTAAGTAGTCTGTAAAAAGGCTGCTTGCCTTTCGTTATTTTACTGGCTATCAAACACTTAGTACTATATCGTTTCAGATCAAAATCGTGCGAATTTCTTCAAAAAGGTAGAAAACATGCCTAAATAGGGGCATGGTAGAAAGAATTTAGAAAACAACTAAAGTAGTGGATGGAAACAAGTAAAGCCATCTGGATGTTATATAACCAATATTAATGAAATACTAACTATTAACTACTAAACCATGTGTTTTCATAATTCAATGTCTGCCAAAGCTATAAAACTGGCTGCACGTTACGGACGAAAATCTGATATCATTGAGATATATCGGGATGTTCTTAACGAACAATATCACATTAACGCCTTTAACTTTCCCAAATATCCGATTATCACTGCATCTGATGAGATACAGGTATTCAATTGGGGACTTATTCCCTTTTGGGTAAAGACAGAAGAGGATGCTGAAGAGATGCGTAAAATGACCTTAAACGCAAGGGCAGAAACAATATTTGAAAAGCCGTCGTTTCGTGAATCTATAATGAGGAAAAGATGTATCGTTCCCTCTACTGGATATTTTGAGTGGAGACATGAAGAGAGTAAGAAGACTCCTTATTATATTTATGTTAAAAATGAATCCATCTTTTCAATGGCAGGCATTTATGACATCTGGACAGATAAGGAATCGGGTAGGCAGCATGCTACTTTCTCCATCATAACGACTGCTACAAATTCGTTGACGGATTACATACATAACACTAAACACCGAATGCCGGCTATTTTGTCACCGGAAGATGAAGAACAGTGGCTGAATCCTGAATTATCCCGCGAGAATATTGAATATTTCTTTAAACCATATTCTTCAGATGAAATGGGGGCATACCCGATAGGTAATGATTTTATAAAGAAAATGCCAACGGACAAAAGTATTTTGCAGCGGGCATAAAGTTGGTGTACGGTTTCCGGAATGTTATCGGATTGGTATTTTATTACCTTTTTTAACACAAAAATAACTATCGTTACTGACTTTTCAAAAAAGTCAAAAGATAAAAAAATATATTGTGTTTACATAAGATTCGTGTTACATTTGAACGATAAACAATTAAAAAACACAATAACCATGAAAAAAATTATTTTATTACTTGCTTTATGTTTTACCGCAAATTATTTCTTTGCGCAGACTACTGATCCGAATCAACTGAAGAATGAAGGTAATGACGCTTTGAATGCAAAAAATTATGCTGTTGCTTATGAGAAATATAGCGAATACCTGAAATTAACTAATAATCAGGACTCTGTTACTGCATACAACTGTGGCGTATGTGCGGATAACATAAAGAAATATAATGAAGCTGCCAACTATTTTGATATTGCAATTAAAAAAGGGTACAACTTAGCAAATGCATATATCGGTAAATCGGCTGCCTATCGTGATATGAAGAATAATAAGGAGTATATTGCTACATTGGCAGAAGGTATCAAAGCTGTTCCAGGCAATGCAACGCTTGAAAAGTTATATGCAATATACTATTTAAAAGAGGGGCAGAAATTTCAGCAGGCAGGCAATATTGAAAAAGCAGAAGAGAATTATAAACATGCAACTGACGTGAGCAGTAAAAAGTGGAAGACTGATGCTTTATATAGCTTGGGAGTTTTGTTCTATAACAATGGAGCAAGTGTTCTGCAGAAAGCAACTCCTTTAGCAAATTCGAACAAAGAAAAATATGCTTCCGAGAAAGCCAAAGCAGATGCAGATTTCAAAAAAGCCGTAGACTACCTGGGAGAGGCAATTACCTTGTCACCCAATAGAACTGAAATCAAACAGATGCAAGATCAAGCAAAAGGAATGATAAAATAAAAAGATTATCCTGAAGATAGAAGAGAATGGGGTTGCTAAAATCAGCAACCCTATTTTTTTGTATGCATCTGTTTTTTATTGTAAGTTTGTCACTTGAACTAAACAGTGAAAAAAAGAATGATGCAATCCTATAGTAAAAATGAAGCTATCGACCGTATAAATAAACTGGCCAAAACAGGAAAAGCGTTTCTGTTTATTATAAACTATAAACAAGATTGTTCTTTTGTAGAGCAGATAGATAATATAGACCCGTCTGAGCTTCTTTATAATCTGAATGGCTTTAGCAACTGTACGTCTGTACCTATACCTTTACAATCTCCTATAACATGGAGGACGACCCCAATATCGCTTGTACAATATAAAACTTCGTTCGATATTGTACGCAGAAATATTCTGGGAGGAAATAGTTTTTTAACGAATCTCACCTGTATAACTCCGGTCGCTACAAATTTAGGATTGGAAGATATTTTTTATCATTCTCAAGCTTTATACAAACTTTGGCTGAAGAATCGCTTTGTCGTTTTTTCCCCAGAGATATTCATTCGTATAGAGAATGGGAAGATTTGTTCTTATCCTATGAAAGGAACAATGGACGCAACTTTACCTTCCGCCTTGGAGGTATTGATGGAGGATGAAAAGGAGGCGGCAGAACATGCCACAATTGTTGATCTGATACGGAATGATTTGAGTATGGTGGCAGATTGTGTAGCTGTAACCCGTTATCGCTATGTAGATACTCTCCATACAAATCACGGCCCTATTTTACAGACCAGTTCGGAAATCAGTGGGATTTTGCCGAAAGATTATGTTTCCTGTTTGGGAGATATTCTTTTCAAGCTTCTCCCTGCCGGTTCCATTACGGGAGCCCCAAAACATAAAACGATGGAGATAATAGAACAGGCGGAAAATTATGATAGAGGGTTTTATACTGGCATTACCGGATACTATAACGGAAAAAAGTTGGATAGTGCCGTCATGATTCGTTTCATTGAAGAACAAGATGGAAAAATGTTTTTTAAGAGTGGAGGAGGGATTACCTGTAAAAGTGACTTAGAAAGTGAATATAATGAAATGAAGCAGAAAGTTTATGTGCCAATTTATTGAAACAATACATATAGAGAGAGGAATAATATATAATCTGGATTATCACACGAATCGGATGAACCGGACACGTGCAGTTTTCTGGCCGGAACAGCCAGCGTTAGAGCTATCGAAATATCTTTATCCTGTATCAAGCGAAGGAGTGATGAAGTGCAGAGTAATCTATGGTCGCGAAATAGAGGAGATTACATATACGTCTTATCAAATACGTCCGGTACATTCTTTACAGATTGTTTATTCGGATGATATCGATTACACTTACAAAAGTACAGATCGGAGTGTTATTAATGAACTTTTCGCTCGCAGACAGGAACAAGACGACATACTAATTGTCAAGAATGGACTTCTGACAGATACATCTATAGGTAATATTGCTCTTTTCGATGGAAATGAATGGTATACCCCAAAACAGCCTCTCCTTAAAGGTACCCGAAGAGCATCATTGTTAGCTATGAATCTAATCAAGGAAAAAGAAATAACCGTAGAGCGGTTGTTTGAATACTCTCAAATCTGTTTATTCAACGCAATGATCGACTTTGGTAAGATAAAGATTGATGTCAATCAGGATCTCATACGGATATAACGATTATTAACAAGTTTATTTCTGGTCTGTTTGAACAAAACCTCTTTGGGGCATGTTATATAGATGTGTTTTTCATAGTATTAGATATAAGATTAATTAAAGAGATTGTACCAGCTTGTGATAAGTAAGTACGTCAGAAACAGAGGCGTCTGTTTTATTGATAAATGTGTTAAAGTGTCGGCTCTTTGTAGCCGACACTTTTTTTATACCTGTTTTTCGTCAATTTTATGGATAGTTACAAATAATTCTTATATATTTGTGGGATATAAACAGAAAAGAATGACACAATGAGTAATATACCTGTTATCTTTCGTTTTTTAAAAGACCTTACTGCGAATAACAATCGTGAGTGGTTTAATGAACATCGGGGTGAATATGAAATAGCCCGCATAGAATTTGAAAACTTCCTTTCTTCCGTAATTGCCCGTATTTCACTCTTTGACGAAAGTATCCGTGGCATTCAACCCAAAGATTGTACCTATCGTATTTACCGGGACACCCGTTTTTCTTCTGATAAAACTCCTTATAAGAATCATTTCGGAGGATATATTAATGCGAAAGGGAAAAAATCCAATCATAGTGGTTATTACGTACATATACAACCAGAAGGTTGTATGCTGGCCGGAGGTAGTTTATGCCTGCCACCCAACGTTTTAAAAGCATTGCGTCAATCTATTTATGATAACATTGACGAGTATCGTTCGATTGTGGAAGATCCTGAATTCAAAAAGTTCTTTCCAGTTGTTGGTGAAGATTTTCTAAAAACTGCTCCTAAAGGTTTTCCTAAAGATTTCAAATACATTGATTATTTGAAACCTAAAGAATTTACTTGTGCTTATTCTGTGCCAGACAGTTTTTTCCTGGCTCCTGATATTCTGGATAAAACAGAAGAGGTGTTCCGGCAATTTAAACGCTTTGCTGACTTTACGAATTTTACTATCGATGATTTTGAATAACGATTGGATAGGTATATCCTGAATGACTCTAAAAACAAATTCTGAAACACAATAATACATCCTTTTTATGGAAAAGACTCTTAATCTGATTAAAAATGATCCTTGGCTGGAACCTTACAAAGACGCTATCGTCGGACGTTTTGAACATGCCATGGATAAGAAGGCCGAATTGACCAATGGGGGAAAATCTACGTTGTCGGACTTCGCTTCCGGATATCTTTATTTCGGTTTACATCGCACTGATAAAGGATGGATATTCCGTGAGTGGGCACCGAATGCGTCGCATATTTACATGGTAGGTACATTCAGTAATTGGGAAGAAAAACCTACTTATAAACTAAAACGCCTGAAAAATGGTAACTGGGAAATTAAATTGCCTGCTGACGCTATCAAACACGGCGATCTATATAAATTACATGTATACTGGGAAGGTGGTCAGGGAGAACGAATTCCCGCTTGGGCTAACCGGGTCGTGCAGGATGAAAGCACCAAAATATTCAGTGCTCAGGTATGGGTACCGGAGAAGCCATTTAAATTTAAAAAGAAAACCTTTAAACCCAGTACCGATCCATTGCTGATTTACGAATGCCACATCGGTATGGCACAGCAAGAGGAAAAAGTTGGAACATATAATGAATTTCGTGAGAAAATTTTGCCACGTATTGCCAAAGAGGGATACAATTGTATCCAGATTATGGCCATACAGGAACATCCATATTATGGTAGTTTCGGTTATCATGTGTCAAGTTTCTTTGCGGCATCATCTCGTTTCGGCACTCCAGAGGAACTCAAACTGTTAATTGATACAGCTCACGAACTGGGTATTGCTGTTATTATGGACATTGTTCATTCGCATGCCGTAAAAAATGAGGTAGAAGGGTTGGGCAACTTTGCAGGTGATCCGAACCAATATTTCTATCCGGGCGGACGCAGAGAACATCCGGCATGGGATTCACTTTGCTTCGACTATGGTAAAAACGAAGTAATGCATTTCTTGCTTTCAAACTGCAAATACTGGTTGGAAGAGTATCGCTTTGATGGATTCCGTTTCGATGGTGTCACTTCTATGCTCTATTACAGCCACGGATTGGGCGAGGCATTCTGTAATTATGGAGATTATTTTAATGGGCATCAGGATGGCAATGCCATCTGTTACTTGACACTGGCTAATGAATTGATTCATGAAGTGAATCCTAAGGCTATTACCATTGCAGAAGAGGTATCTGGTATGCCGGGACTTGCCGCCAAAGTGGAAGACGGAGGGTATGGATTTGACTATCGTATGGCTATGAATATCCCCGACTATTGGATTAAGATCATTAAAGAAAAGATAGACGAAGACTGGAAGCCATCCAGCATGTTTTGGGAAGTAACTAACCGCCGACAGGATGAGAAGACAATCTCATATGCCGAAAGCCATGATCAGGCGTTAGTAGGAGATAAGACAATCATATTCCGCCTGATTGACGCCGACATGTACTGGCATATGCAGAAGGGCGATGAAAGCTATATGGTTCATAGGGGCATTGCTCTCCATAAAATGATTCGTCTACTTACGGCAAGTACGATCAACGGTGGATACCTGAATTTTATGGGAAACGAATTCGGACATCCGGAATGGATTGACTTCCCGCGTGAAGGTAACGGATGGTCATGTAAATATGCTCGCCGGCAGTGGGATTTGGTTGATAATAAAAACCTGACTTACCATTATTTAGGTGATTTTGATGCTGACATGCTGAAAGTAATCAAGAGCGTTAAAAACATTCAGCAGACTCCTGTACAGGAAATTTGGCATAACGATGGTGACCAAGTACTGGCATACCAACGTAAAGACTTGATTTTTGTGTTCAATTTCAATCCGAAACAATCATTTACTGATTATGGATTTTTGGTAACCCCCGGAACTTATGAGGTAATATTGAATACAGACAATGTAGTTTATGGAGGCAATGGCTTGTCAGATGATAGTGTGAAGCATTTCACATTACCCGATTCTTTGTATAAAAAAGAAAAGAAAGAATGGTTGAAACTCTACATTCCTGCGCGAACAGCAATGGTATTGAAAAGAACCAAATAAAAATGGGAATAAACAGATAAAAAACAGCCTTTGCACAGATTAGATTGCAAGGGCTGTTTTATATTCAATTAAAATTTAATCTTCAGTATTTTACCGGTATATGCTCCTAAAGCTATTTCTGTGGCTTTATAAGGCAATAAACAGACTACTTCTTCTTTATCAGTCATTAAATCGGTTGCTTTGTATGAGTCAAATTGGGGAATCTGCAAAAAATCGAAGGCATGAGAAGGTACATTAATTGCAACATTTACCGATTGATTATCAAAGTTTACGACTACAAACAGCAATTCATTTTTATACTTACGCATGAAAGTATACTGCTTATGTTCATTAAATCTCCATCCATTTTCATTGGCATACATCAAATCAAAAAATACACCTTTTGATATTGCCTGCTCTTCATTACATAGAGTCAAAACCTTATGGTAAATTGCATATAAATGCTTTTGTTCTTCAGTTAGCATTTTTCCATCAAATTTACCTTCGTTACGCCAACGCCGAATGGTGTCTACACTCCAATAATCGAAAATAGTGGTTCGTCCGTCACGTCCGCTGAATCCTTCACTATCCATTCCCATTTCTCCGAACTCCTGACCAAAATAGATCATCATCGGATTCGTATTCATGCAAGCTGATACGATTAGTGCGGGAATGCCCTTGCGTGGGTCTCCGGCAAAGAAATCAGATGCAATGCGCTGTTCGTCATGATTCTCAAGGAAGTTAAGCATCCGCTTTTCAATCCCCCCCAAAGACTGCCAACTACGGGTGATGGCAGTTGCTGAATCATAACCACAAGCCACGTTACGCAAGGTATCATACAGTCCTACTTTATCATAGAGATAATCGAACTTACCACGAAACAGATAATTTTTATATTCGTGAGGATTGTATACTTCAGCAATAAACAAAATATTGGAATAGGTTTGTTTCACTTGTGGAATAGCCCATTCCCAGAACTCTACCGGAACCATTTCAGCCATATCACAACGGAATCCATCAATGTTCTTGGAAGCCCAGAAAAAAAGAATATCCAACATTTTAATCCAGGTATCCGGAGTCGGTGAAAAATGACAGGTTCCTCCATTTTGATAATCTACTCCATAATTCAGCTTTACAGTTTCATACCAGTCATTTATATTCGGGTAAGCATCAAATCGATTGTTACCAGTTGCTTTGGCAGGAAATTCACGATAAGGTTCCACTGCGTTTCCTGTCATATCAAACTGACCGTGCAATTCCGATTGTGGAATATAATAAAAATTATTGTATGGACTGAACGAGTAATTAGGATCATCGTTGGCTCCGAGTTGGCTGGTACCATCCGGCTGTGCATCCGAATGATATTGGCGCGCTACATGATTCGGTACAAAGTCGATAATCACTTTTAGTCCTGCCCTGTGTGTGCGGTTTACCAGGTTTTCAAACTCTTTCATTCGTCCGGGAATATCAGTAGCCAAATCCGGATCTACATCATAATAATCCTTAATGGCATAAGGAGAGCCCGCTTTGCCTTTTACAATAGCCGGATGATCCGGTCGGATATTATATCTTCTGTAATCAGTCTGAGTAGCGTGTTCGATAATACCGGTATACCAAATATGAGTCGCTCCGAGCTTTCTGATCTCACCCAAAGCTTTGGCTGTGAAATCAGCCATTTTTCCACAACCGTTTTGTAAGATGTCTCCGTTATTGATGCAGTGGTTATTATTATTTCCAAACAAGCGCGTAAACACTTGATAAATAATCATTTTTTCTTCGTTCTTCATTTTTATAAAAGCTATTTAAGATTAACTATTTTAGTTTCCCGATGGCTCTGATAAGCCGCTTCGATTATTCGTATCACATTCAAGATGTCTTGTGCATGCGTTTTCAACGTTTTTCCTAAACACAAGTGTTCATATATATTCTGATAGAAACCACCATAATTACCGGATATACCCGGATATTTCCGGCAGATTTCTTTTCCATTCATTTCTGTATGCAATAATCCCCATTCTTGTTCCGATTCCTCTCCCCAATTAGGGCTGCCAGGCATTTCACCAGCCAATAAGGCAGCTTCTTGTTTGTCGACTCCATATTTGACATACGATCCTAACGTCCCATGCAACATGAAACGTGGTTCGGCTTCCCGCATCAAATAGCTTGCTTTCAGGGTGATCTTCACATCAGGTGCCAAGGAAGGACGTAACAAATGAATTATAAAATAATCATCTACTTTTCCTCCATTACGAAGTACACCCAAATCGGCAAAAACAGCTTCAGGCATTCCGAAAAGCTGAACTGCCTGATCAATCAGGTGTGATCCCAGATTATATGTCAGTCCACCTCCCGATACTCCGGTTTCTTTCCATGTGTTAGGCTTGATGAAGTTTCGGTAACGGGCGAAAGTTGATTCATATTCCACTAAGCGACCTAACAACGACTTATCAAGAATATCATGTACTGTCAGAAAGTCTGCATCCCACCTGCGGTTTTGATACACACTAAGCATTAGTCCTTTTTGTTCAGACAAAGCTATTAATTCTTTTCCTTGTTCTGTAGTAGAAGTAAAAGGTTTCTCAACTACCACGTTTTTTCCGGCTTCAAGAGCCATTCGGGTATATTCATAATGTGTGCTGTCCGGGGTATTAACCACAATCAGATCTATTTCGGGATCCTCTGTCAACTCATTAAAACTACGTACAATCGTTGCTTGCGGATAACGTGCTTTAGAGAGTTCCTTGGTACGCTCTACTATTTTACAAAGTTTGAAATGCGGATTCGTACTGATAAACGGGGCATGAAATACCTGTCCCGACATACCAAAAGCAGCCAATCCGGTTTTTATTATCTCCATATCTTTCCTTTCTCCTCAATCAGTTGATCCAAAACTTCGGAAGCTGTGTTATAGCCTTGCTCAAAAATCTCTTCAGCTTTTTCAAGCTCAGTATTGCTGTAACCCTCCAGATTATAAGGTTCTATTAGTAAATCACAATTATCGCGCTCCGGAAACGTATTGGCGCGAAACATAAAATGATAAGAGCGCATGGCAATACTGACAATATTCATTTTATATTTCTCTGCCATCAGCGGACTGACATTTACTGCCACTACTTTTTCACATTCATTTCGGATGGTAGAAACCGGTAGATTCATCAAAAGCCCTCCGTCCACATAGTGTGTATTTCCTATTTTTACAGGTGTAAACAATACCGGCATACAGCATGAAGCTGCCACTCGTTCGGCTATATTCCCTTTATGAAAATGCATACTGCGCCCATGATCCAGATCAGTGGCGGTGATGATAAGTGGAAGTTTTAAGTCTTCCAGTTTCTGTGCTTTAAGATTCGACTTCAGAAAGTCTATAAATTCTCCCAGTGCAAATAAACCGACTTTGGGAATCACAAGTTTGGTCAAGTCCTGAAATTTATGTCCGGAAAAGTAGTCCAACACTCTATAGGGTTCGTTACCGTCGGCGTAAAAAACTCCGGCCAAAGCTCCGGCACTTACTCCTGAAATGATATCCGGTTTAATATCATGCTCCAATAAGGCCTGGATAACTCCCAAATGGGCAAATCCTTTAATAAAGCCTCCGCTTAAGGCATATCCAATGTTATAAGGTTTTCCGGTTAATGCGTTATTCTCCATTTTCATTTACTTGATTCATATATGTACGCCACGAAATTAGTAAAATAATTAAGAGGGAGAATTGATATAAGAAAAAAACTGGTAGAAAATAGCATTAAAAAGGATAAAATCCGGAAAAGTGCTTCCGGATTTTATTTATTCAAATATAAAAAGCAGATACAGACTACTTTTCAATTATTCTTATTTTTCTTTTTTCGTTTTTTTTAAATCCGGTAAAAACCAAGTTACCAATCCTAATAACGGCATGAATGCACAAACATTGTATACCGCATCGATTCCAAATTTATCGGCCATATTGCCAAGGACAGCAGAGGCAATACCGGCAACACCAAATGCAAATCCAAAAAAGAGTCCCGAAATCAGCCCTAATTTATTAGGAAGCAGTTCCTGCGCATAAAGCAAAATAGCGGGAAAAGCGGACGATAACATCAGTCCGACGCAAAAACTAAGAAGTACAGTCCATACAAGTCCGGCATGTGGCATCAACAAACTAAACGGTGCTGTGCCAAGGATTGATCCCCAAATTACATATTTGCGCCCGACCTTATCACCGATAGGGCCTCCCATTAATGTACCGATGGCAGTAGCTACCAGAAATACAAATAAGAAGAGTTGTGATTGCTGAATACTTACATTAAACTTATGTATCAGATAGAAAGTATAATAGCTGTTCAGACTCGCCATATAAATATATTTAGAAAAGATCAAGATCATCAGTATCGTAATGGCAAATACTGTTTTGCCTGGAGAGAGCGGGCGTTCAATATAGGTTCTTGCAAGTATGGGACGTTTTTTAAGATGGTTCAGATAGGCCCGGTACCAACGACAAATAGGGAACATTGCACAGATAGCCGCTAAAGCAAGAATTGCAAACAAAGCAATATAATGCCTGCCGTAAGGAGCCACTAACAACGCCACTAACAAAGGGCCTAATGATCCGCCCAAATTGCCGCCCACCTGAAAGAGTGATTGCGCTAATCCCCGTTTTCCTCCTGAAGCTAAAAAGGTGATACGTGATGCTTCGGGATGAAGGACAGAAGAACCGATTCCAATAATAAAAACGGATGCAAGCAACCAGTGTAAATTGGATGCAAAAGCCAGATTCAACATACCTACCAGTGTGAAACTCATTCCGATGGGAAGTGACCATGCTATAGGACGTTTGTCAAAAATAAGACCGGTCAGTGGTTGAAACACGGAAGCGGACATCTGGTAAACAAGAGTTATCAATCCAATCTGAGCAAAACTTAACGAGAGATCTTCTTTAAAGAGAGGATATACAGCCGAAATGACAGCCTGCAAAAGATCATTTAAACAGTGAGAAATACTTAATGCGATCAATATAGGAAATGCAATCCTACGAACCGGTTGGACCTGATTTTGTACCATATATTCTATACCTTATTTAAAATCGGATGCAAAGGTATAAAAAACAAAGAAGTAAGTAGCATAGGAGTGAGTCTAAATTAAAGAATAGCCGAATCGTCAGCGGATGAAAGGGAACTATTATTTTTCATGGGAATAAATCTTGATTTGCTAACTTTTTGTGTATCTTTGGTTCATAAAATAATCTGTTAACCCAAATAATTAATGAAACAACAATCAACGTATGATGAATCAAGAATTATTAATGAGTCCCAATCATCTGGTGACATTTTTGCACAAGCCTGCTGCTGAATTTACAAAAGCAGATATTATTTCCTATATCCAACAAAATGAAATCCGCATGGTCAACTTTATGTATCCTGCTGCGGACGGACGACTTAAAACATTGAATTTTGTAATAAACAACGCTGCCTATCTGGATGCTATCCTGACTTGTGGTGAACGAGTGGATGGATCAAGCCTGTTTCCTTTTATAGAGGCAGGGAGCAGTGATTTGTATGTAATTCCACGCTTCCGTACCGCATTCGTTGATCCATTTGCAGAATTACCTACACTCGTGATGCTTTGCTCTTTTTTTAATAAAGATGGAGAACCTCTGGAAAGTTCTCCCGAATATACCTTACACAAAGCTTGTAAAGCGTTCACGGAAGTAACAGGCATGGAGTTTCAGGCTATGGGAGAATTGGAGTATTATGTGATTGCCGAGGACGACGGAATGTTTCCGGCAACCGATCAGCGCGGTTATCATGAATCAGGACCTTATGCTAAATTCAATGATTTCCGTACACAATGTATGTCTTACATAGCTCAAACGGGTGGACAAATAAAATACGGGCATTCTGAAGTCGGTAATTTTATGCTTGACGATAAAGTCTACGAGCAAAATGAAATAGAATTTCTGCCAGTCCGTGCAGAAGATGCTGCCGACCAATTGATAATAGCCAAATGGGTTATCCGCAACTTAGCTTACCAATATGGTTATGATATTACATTTGCTCCGAAAATTACAGTGGGCAAAGCTGGATCCGGATTACATATCCATATGCGCATGATGAAAGACGGACAGAACCAGATGCTAAAAGGTGGGATTCTTTCTGATACAGCTCGTAGAGCCATTGCGGGCATGATGCTGCTTGCCCCATCCATCACGGCTTTCGGAAATACAAATCCTACTTCATATTTCCGGCTTGTACCACATCAAGAGGCGCCGACTAATGTTTGTTGGGGCGATCGAAATCGTTCTGTATTGGTACGAGTTCCATTGGGATGGTCTGCTAAAACAGATATGTGTGCGTTAGCCAATCCATTGGAGTTGGACAGCCACTATGATACGACGCAAAAGCAGACAGTGGAAATGCGTTCACCGGACGGATCAGCCGATCTCTATCAATTACTGGCAGGACTTGCAGTGGCTTGTCGTCACGGTTTTGAGATAGACAACGCCTTAACCATTGCAGAGAAGACATACGTTAACGTAAATATCCATCAAAAAGAGAATGCTGATAAACTGAAAAACTTAGCACAACTACCGGATAGCTGTGCGGCATCAGCAGACTGCTTACAGAAACAACGGACTGTATTTGAACAGTATAATGTATTCAGCCCTGCTATGATTGATGGCATTATCAGTAGATTACGAAGCTATAATGATGCTACCCTGCGTATAGAGATACAGGGCAAACCGGAGGAGATGCTGGCATTAGTAAGCAAGTACTTCCATTGCGGATAAAGTCCCCCAAAGATCATTTTAATGCGGATTGAGTATCATAGTTCAGTCCGCATTATTTATATTCGCACTTCAAAATGAAATTATATCATGGAAGAAGCAAAAGATTTCAATAAGTATACATCGAAGGTTAACTTTGCCCCCATTACAGATTTTGTACTTCAAAATGGGCAACTTACCCAATATCAAAAAGGAGATTTCTTTTGCCGACAAAGTGAATCCTGCAAATTGATGGGGTATGTGGCAGAAGGTTCTTTCCGCTATTGCTGTACCAACAGTCGGGGAGAAAATAAAATTGTAGGCTATACATTCGAACACTCGTTTGTGGGTAATTATCCGGCATTCCGTTTAGGAGATAATTCAAATGTAGATATACAAGCCATTTGTAACTGCACTGTTTATATAGTAAACAACAGACAGTTAGAGGAATTCTATGACCGGGACGACACGAATCTGAAATTGGCCAGACATATAGCTGAAATATTGTTATGGGAAGTATATGAACGGATGATATCGATGTACAGCATGACGCCCGAAGAACGATATAGGGAGATACTTGAACGTTGTCCCGGACTGTTGAATTTGATTTCATTGAAGGAACTGGCATCCTATCTGATGATATGTCCGGAAACACTCAGCCGTCTTCGAAGAAAGTTAGTACAAAAATAAAATCTTGATTTCAGTCAAGATTCATTTGTTCCGATCCCAATACCTTTGTGTAAGCATTAAAAAGAATAAAAATGAAAAAGGTTATCATAATAGGAGCTACATCCGGGATCGGTAGAGGATTGGCAGAACGGTTTATTCAGGAAGGGAATATGGTTGGCATAACGGGACGAAGGGAAAATAAACTGCAAGAGCTTTGTTCACAAAATAAAAACTGTTTTTATACCATATCAGATGTTACAAAGGAAACTGATACAATCCGGCAACTCAATAATCTTGTGGACAGAATGGGAGGTATGGATATACTCGTGTTCTGTTCGGGGGTAGGGGAACTAAACCCTGAGCTCGATTATAATTTAGAGAGACCGGCTCTTTTGACCAATGTTATCGGATTCACCAATGTGGCAGACTGGGCATTTTATTTTTTCCAGAGACAAGAATCGGGGCATCTGGTTACAATTTCCTCTGTAGGCGGGATGCGTGGTGAAGGAATAGCACCGGCATACAATGCTTCGAAAGCCTATCAAATCAATTATACGGAAGGCTTGAGGAAGAAAGCAGCCAAGCTATCTTACCCCATTCACATTACGGACATACGCCCAGGATTCGTAGATACAGCGATGGCTAAAGGAGAGGGGTTGTTTTGGGTCACTCCACTACAGAAAGCCGTACAACAGATATACCGGGCGATCTTTCGGAAAAGAAAAGTTGTATACATCTCAAGAAGATGGAGATATGTAGCAATGCTTTTGAGAATAATGCCTGCTTCTATTTATTGTAAAATGTGACAGCAGAAGTAGGGCTCCGGTTTTTCTGACATTTGACAGATTGAGTTATCTACTTTCGTTCGATCTTTGCTGCTCCCGGAATATTTATTAATATGAATGTTATAATAAGACAAATAATATTTTCATATTAATTGTTCCTAATGTCTTCTGCATCAAAAGAATTATCTTTGTAGGCATATACTATAAACCTATAATAGAACGAAATGAGTCCACGTAAATTAATACTTTGGCTATTTGTCTGTACCCTTATAGTATGTGCCCTGCGGGCCGGGTTATTGACAAGTGCAGATCAATATATCTATCATCTGCGGAATATGCATGCTTCGACTTTTGCATATCGGTATGATGATTTTCTACCCTATCTACCGATTGTTGTCATGTTTATATTGAAACTTGCAGGAGTAAAAAGTCGTAGTAACTGGAAACGTATGCTCGTTTCAACTGCATTTGCGTATGTCTTAATGGGAGCAGTAGTCATCTCCATGAAATCATTGGCGGGTGTTCTCCGTCCAGACGGTTCGGATTTTCTTTCCTTCCCTTCAGGCCATACGGCTACTGCTTTTACGGCTGCTACTCTTTTATATAAAGAATATGGCTTCAAGACTCCTTTAGCCACCATTGCCACTTTCCTGCCGGCTGTTGTTACCGGCTTCACACGCCAATTAAACAATCGTCATTGGCTAAGTGACGTATTGGCCGGTGCTACCATTGGCATCATGATGGTAGAGTTAGCTTATTTTCTGACAAATTTAATTTTTAGGAAAGAGAGTGACACGCATACTTGTCCTAAATCGTAAGAAATATAATAGGGATTATCCGGTGACGAATAATCCCTATTATATTTCTTAGACTCTGACAGTCAATTCTCTTAAAGTAAAATCAGAAAGCATCATGACTGACATATAGCAGGTAGTTGTGTCTCTGAATAAAAATATTATTTTCTCTGGCTAACCAACCTACTGCAAGTGCAACATCTTCAGCGCTGAGGTTAATTTTCCGACTAAGTTCCTGAATAGATATTTTTCCCCTCATTTCATTCAGGGTGCGCCATACTTTGCCGGCGTTTTCTCCAATTGTTTCTAATTCCATTTTACATTATTTGGTTATGTTCCTAATATACAGAAAAACATTCAAATACAGAATTTTTAAGTCATGTTTTTATTCTGGTTTTGCATTTTTTAGTGTAAATCTCAAGTACTCTTTATCGGATAATCCGGCTTTGGAACAAGAAGAGTAAAATAAACCATATTTGTGCAAATAATAAGGGGGATTAACTAAAAAAGGAGTCCGCGATAATCCCGGCCTCCTTTCTCAAACGTTTTTTTCAATCAAACTCTGTTTTATAATCCTTTATTCATGGAGCATTACATAGCCCCAAATCATAGAATCGGAATTACCGATTCTATCCAACAATCTTTTTACCCATTTCATAATCTCAAATTTTTATGTTATACCTTGAAAACATTACAAATGTAAGGGAGAAATATGACGATTGAATTGACGTAGGATAAAAAGGCTGTTTTAAACTGTTTGTTTTTGATGTATGTCAATGATTGCAGGATAATCCTGTTACATCTTATCAAAGAATAACCCGACAAAGAGTAAATGTGAAAATAAATAGTTAAAAGATGGATGAAAACGGAACAAAGTAGATAAAATACCGTCTTATTATAAATGTTATACAACTGATAAAGTGAGGGAGCCGTACACCCTTTATGCGTAGCCATTCCCGAAGGTAGCCGGGAGTATTCTATTTCCTTTGAAAAAGCCCGTACAATTTTTGTACGGGCCTTTTATTATGCAGAAAAGTGATTCAATCGTTATTATCTTCCTCGTCGTCGACCAAATTATTAAGTTCCACTTCCAGATCAACCAACTCTTGCTCCCATATCTTCAGTATCTCTCTGGGGGTATCTTTGGGAGCTTTCTTAATTCTTTCCTGAGCAAGAGATACCTCATGCTCTAATTCCTTGCGCCTGCTCATATCGTTAAGTCTATAAGTTTGATGAATTAAAATGATTTGTTCAAAAACGACCCTTTAATAGGTCCGGTATTTCCGAAGGTTCGCCAGCGACCCTGATTCCTGCAATCTCCAATGCTGAAATTTTTTCGGCAGCAGAACCGGAACTTCTGGATATAATGGCTCCGGCATGTCCCATCTGTTTGCCCGGCGGGGCAGATTGCCCTGCAATAAATGCTACTACAGGTTTAGTTACATGTTCACGAATATATGCTGCGGCCAGTTCTTCAGCATTTCCTCCGATCTCACCAATCATAACAATAGCATCTGTTTGAGGGTCATTCTGTAACATTGCCAATAATTCGCGGAAATAAAGTCCGACAACAGGATCTCCTCCCATGCCGATAGCGGTGGATTGCCCCATACCTTCGGCTGTGAGATGTGACACGATTTCGTAAGTCAGTGTTCCGCTTCGGCTTATCACTCCTATATTGCCCGGACTGAATACCTGTCCGGGAAGAATACCTACCAGACTTTTCCCCGGAGAGATAAGCCCCGGACAGTTTGGTCCAATCAGTTTTGCTCCTTTCTGTTCAGCAAACCGATAGGCTTTTATCACGTCCAGTGTCGGAATTCCTTCTGTAATGCAAATAATCAATCGGATACCTGCATCGGCAGCCTCCATAATAGCATCAGCAGCAAAACGGGCCGGTACAAAAATAATAGATGTATTGGCCTGTGTGCGGCGGACAGCTTCATACATGGTATTGAATACCGGAAAGGTATCATCTACCATTGTGCCTCCTTTTCCGGGTGATGTGCCACCCACTACATTAGTTCCATATTCAGCCATCTTTTTTGCATGAAAGAGTCCGTCCCTGCCTGTAATTCCCTGTACCAGGAGTCGAGTGGATTTATCAATAAGTATGCTCATATCGATTCTTTTTTTAATGATTCTACAGCCATCCGAGTAGCTTCTTCCATTGTTTGTGCTACCTGAAAACGACTATTTTTACTCAATAATTCACGTCCCATACGTTCGTTCGTGCCCGTCAGTCGTACAATAATAGGGATATCCGTATGTATCTGGTCAAATGCCTGCAATAGTCCGATAGCCACGTCATCACCTCGGGTGATGCCACCGAAAATATTGATAAAGACAACCTTTACCTTTTTATCATCCAGCAATAATTTCATTGCTTCTATTACTTTGATAGGATTCGAGCTACCGCCAATATCAAGAAAATTTGCCGGATTACCTCCATAAAGTTTAATCATATCCATGGTTGCCATAGCTAAACCGGCTCCGTTAACCATACAGCCAATTTCGCCATCCATACGGACATAACTGAATCCCCTCTCTTTGGCAATAGCTTCAAGCTTTTCATCTTCTGTAGGTTCTGATAGTTTCTGCAAATCCGAATGACGGTAAAGTGCGTTATCATCAAACACCATTTTCGCATCAATTGCCAGTAATGTACCCGTAGGGGTAAGTACCAATGGATTAATCTCAGCCAGTGAGGCATCCTTTTCAATAAATGCTTTGTAAAGGTTTTGAATAATGGTTGTCATCCGATTGGCCTGCTCGGCTTGTTCGAATAGAGAGAAAGCAAATTTACGTGCCAGATAATCGGGAATCCCGACCAGAGGATCAATGTTGTAACGCATTATTTTCTCGGGATATTGACGAGCCACTTCCTCAATGTCCATGCCACCGGCTGCACTCATGATCAGTACAACAGAACGTGTATTACGATCTATCGTAAAACTGATATAATATTCTGCGGCGATATTGATGGCTTCACTAAGAAGGACTTTGGTTACGGGATATCCTTTAATGGTCATCCCCAAAATCGTTTGAGCATATTGATAGACATCTCTGTCGTTATCGGCAAGTTTTACCCCACCGGCTTTTCCACGGCCCCCGGTCAATACTTGTGCCTTAATTGCGACCCGGTTTACACCCATACGGTGGTAAGCGGCTACAGCGCCGTCTGCAGTATGGCACAAAGCATGTTTTTCGACAGGTATTCCGTAAGAGGAGAAAATCTCTTTTGCCTGATATTCGTGTACTTTCATTGGACAAATAGGTTTGTTTCTAATTATAACAAAAGCATAGGCAAAAAGGTTGCAAAGTACTCAGGACACGCCAGATATGTCCACCCATCGGATTCACATGTGCAAAATGGATATAAAGGCAACTGGATATCTCCTTAAAACCAGAAGAAAGATTGTAAAATCAAGATATCGGATATGTTATTTTAAAAAAGTAACACCGAAACCCTATAGAAAGAGTTTCGGTGTTGTATTTAGAAAAAGTCTTCAAAAAGACTTTTATGCAATTCCGTGAGCAGATACTGTAGAGTCGATCTTCTTGATCAGCCCTTGTAATACGGCGCCCGGTCCACATTCTGTGAAGTCGGTAGCACCGTCGGCAACCATATTCTTTACGGTTTGAGTCCAGCGTACAGAAGCTGTCAATTGAGCAACCAGGTTCTTTTTGATTTCTTGCGGATCTGTATGAGGCAGAGCATCCACATTCTGGTAAACCGGACATTTCGGAGTGTGGACTTCGGTTGCGTTGATAGCAGCTTCCAGTTCTACTTTGGCAGGACCCATCAGAGGAGAGTGGAACGCTCCACCTACCTTCAGCGGAAGTGCACGTTTTGCTCCGGCTGCCTTCATCAGTTCGCAAGCTTTCTCGATTCCCGGTACAGATCCGGAAATTACAATCTGTCCCGGACAGTTGTAGTTAGCCGGTACACAAACTTCGCCTTCGGCGGCAACAGCCGCACAGATTTCTTCTACTTTCTCATCAGGCAGAGCGATAATGGCAGCCATTGTAGAAGGAGTAGCTTCACAAGCCTTCTGCATTGCCATGGCACGTGCATAAACCAGTTTCAAACCGTCCTCAAAAGAAAGAGCACCGGCAGCAACCAATGCAGAAAACTCACCCAATGAGTGTCCGGCAGTCATTTCCGGTTTGAAATCGTCCCCCATGCAAAGCGCAGAGATAACAGAATGAAGGAATACAGCAGGTTGGGTAACCTTGGTCTGACGGAGGTCTTCATCAGTACCGTTGAACATAATATCTGTAATGCGATATCCCAGGATATCATTTGCTTTTTCAAACAATTCTTTTGCTAAAGCTGAAGTTTCATACAGGTCTTTGCCCATACCTACGAACTGGGCGCCTTGACCGGGGAATACAAATGCTTTCATATTTTTGTTTTTTAATTTAATTTGCGGGGACAAAGTTATATATTTTTGCAATATGATAGCACAGAATTGACAAAATTGTGCAATAGAGAAGCGTTTTTCGGTTTATTCCTCTTCTTTATCTTCCCATATACTGGCTTTTTCCGGTCCCCAGAAATGACACAACGGGCCGTTGCCATGACCGACAATTATTTCTTTTCCGGCATCAATGGCCCTGCTGACATATGTTTTAGCTTTGCCTACTGCCTGATCCATTGGAAGTCCTGATGCCAGATAGGTGGCGATTGAAGAAGAGAGAGTACATCCGGTACCATGTAAATTCCGGCTTTCTATTTTTCTCTCCTTATATATATAGATGTTTCCGTCTGCAAACAATACATCCTGCATTTCGTTTCCCTGCAAGTGTCCTCCTTTCACCAATACTGCAGTATAATACATCGTGGAGAGCGTCCGGGCCGCATCTAACATCTCTTCCACTGTAGTTATTTTCATTCCTGTCAGCACTTCCGTTTCATCCAGATTGGGAGTTATCAGGGTTGTTTGCGGGATAAGTTCTTCTTTAATCAACTGTATTGCATCGTCAGTCATTAATTTCCGCCCACTGGTAGACACCATAACGGGGTCATAAACCACCGGGCGGTGAGGGTATTTCCGTAAACAATCCGCAATCACTTTTACGAGGAGCGGTTCACTTACCATACCTATTTTCAGAGTATCTGGACATAAGTCGTCCATTACCGCTTCAATCTGTCCCTGCACAATCCCGGCGGGAACCGTGTGTACAGCCTTCACTCCCCTTGTATCTTGTACGGTGACTGCGGTAATCACCGATGCCGCGTATGCGCCCAGAGCAGAAATCGTTTTAATATCTGCCTGTATACCCGCCCCTCCCGAACAATCGGAACCGGCAATAGAAAGAACAACCGGATAACGTTTCATTTTAGTTTTTTTTAATAATTCTACAACAAAGATAGGATAAAAACAAAGAAGATACAAAATGACACACCTTATAAAATACAATAAGTCCGCCGTAAAACCAATGGTCTGCCATCAATCGAAAGAGCTGATTATAAAGTATCCCCGTCTTTTTGTACTTTCTACAATTACTGTCTTTCCTGGAAGGTAGAAATACATATTGTTGTATATACAATAAGATGAATACTCCTTAGTGTAAAACATACGATATGTATATATATGAAAAACAATGCTTTATAGCATATAATTTAATTGCTTACCAGATGAGAATATCTCTATATTTGCAATGTTCAAAGACTAAATATTATGCATGACATACCGAAACAAACCCCATTGGCAAACAATCATATCTCAGTAGACTGTGTAGTGATTGGTTTTGACGGAGAGCAACTCAAAGTCCTGTTGATTAAGCGGGTAGGAGAGGAAAACGGAGAAGTTTACCATGATATGAAGCTTCCCGGGAGCCTGATCTACATGGATGAAGACCTGGACGAAGCAGCACAACGTGTTTTATTCGAACTGACAGGTATCCGGAGCGTCAACCTGATGCAATTTAAAGCATTTGGTTCTAAGAACCGGACGAGCAATCCTAAAGATGTGCGTTGGTTGGAACGGGCAATGCAATCGAAAGTAGAGCGCATTGTCACCATAGCGTATCTATCGATGGTAAAGATAGACCGGGCGTTGGACAAAAACCTGGATGAGTTCCAGGCCTGTTGGGTGGCACTGAAAGACATAAAGACGTTGGCTTTTGACCATAATCTGATTATCAGAGAAGCGCTGATTTATATCCGGCAATTTGTGGAGTTCAATCCTTCGATGCTGTTTGATCTGCTGCCGCGCAAGTTTACCGCTTCCCAACTTCGGATCTTGTTCGAACTGGTATACGACAAAGCAGTGGATGTACGCAACTTCCATAAAAAGATAGCCTTGATGGAGTACGTCGTACCATTGGAAGAAAAACAAACCGGAGTGGCCCACCGGGCAGCCCGCTATTATAAATTCGACAAAAAGATATATAATAAGGTAAGACGGTAAGTCTTATGGAGATTTTATTTTAAATCACAAATTAATTAATAAACAAGATCATGTTTTTATTAGGGTATGACATAGGCAGCTCGTCTGTCAAAGCGAGCTTGGTAGATGCCGGGACAGGCAAATGTGTCGCTTCCGCATTCTTTCCGAAAACGGAGGCAGGCATTATTGCCGTACGCTCCGGATGGGCAGAACAGGAACCGGAAGACTGGTGGGAAAATCTGAAACTCTCCACACAGTCCGTCCTTTCAGAATCGGGGATAGCTGCCGGAGACATCAAGGCCATCGGCATCTCTTATCAGATGCACGGCCTGGTATGTGTAGACAGACAGCAGCGCGTGCTGCGCCCGGCTATAATCTGGTGCGATTCGCGTGCGGTCCCCTATGGACAAAAGGCGTTCGAAACAATCGGAGAGGAGTTTTGCCTTGCGCACTTGCTCAATTCTCCCGGCAATTTTACCGCTTCTAAACTGGCATGGATAAAGGAAAACGAGCCGCACATTTACGCACAGATTGATAAAATTATGTTGCCGGGTGATTATATTGCCATGAAACTGAGCGGAGAAATCTGTACGACAGTCGAAGGGCTTTCCGAAGGTATGCTTTGGGATTTCCGGAATGACCGTACGGCAGATTTCCTAATGCAATATTATGGGTTCGATTCCTCTCTGATAGCCGACATCCGGCCAACTTTCGCCGAACAGGGACTATTAACCGGGAGTGCTGCCCGGGAACTTGGATTGCAGGAAGGTACACCGATCACTTACCGTGCTGGCGACCAACCTAACAACGCTCTTTCATTGAATGTATTTAATCCGGGTGAAATAGCTTCCACTGCCGGAACGTCGGGAGTCGTATACGGAGTAAACGGGGAAATCAGCTATGATCCGCAGTCGCGTGTCAACACCTTTGCGCATGTCAATCATACTGCCGCGAATCCACGTCTGGGTGTATTGCTTTGCATCAACGGAACAGGGATTCTCAATTCGTGGATAAAACGCAATGTCGCTCCGGAAGGCATCTCATATACAGAGATGAACCGCCTTGCTTCACAGGTTCCGGTTGGCAGTGCAGGCATCAGCATTCTGCCTTTTGGTAACGGGGCGGAACGCATGCTGAACAACCGGACGACCGGTTGCAGTTTTCACGGAATTGACTTCAACATGCATGACAAAGCGCATTTGATCCGTGCGGCACAGGAAGGCATCGTCTTTTCCTTTAAATATGGTATCGATATTATGGAAGGAATGGGTATCCCTGTCGAAAAGATCCATGCCGGACATGCCAATATGTTTCTCAGCCCCATTTTTCGTGAGACATTGGCCGGCACGACGGGAGCTACCATCGAACTTTATGACACAGATGGTGCTGTCGGCGCAGCCAAGGGTGCCGGGATGGGAGCGGGCATCTACAAAAACCATCAAGAGGCTTTCGCGTCACTCGACAAGCTGGAAGTCGTTGAACCCGATCCGGCCCGGCAACAGGAATATGCCGATGCATATGGACGTTGGAAACAATGCCTGACCCGATCTATGCAGATGAATAAAGAAAACGAATAATCATAAAATAAAAAAATGAATCATCAAAGCTGTCTCCTGTGCCTTCTCCAAATGAAGAAGGAGCGGGCGAAGCTCCTAAAATTTTAAATAATATGGCAACAAAAGAGTACTTCCCGGGTATAGGGAAAATTAAGTTCGAAGGTAAAGATAGTAAGAACCCGATGGCATTTCGTTATTACGATGCCGAGAAAGTGATTAACGGCCGCAAGATGAAAGACTGGCTGAAGTTTGCAATGGCGTGGTGGCATACACTTTGTGCCGAGGGCGGTGACCAGTTTGGAGGCGGAACCAAACAATTTTCATGGAACGGTGACCCTGATCCCTTACAGGCAGCCAAGAACAAGATGGATGCAGGTTTTGAGTTTATGCAGAAGATGGGTATTGGATATTATTGTTTCCACGACGTAGACTTGGTTGCAGAAGCTGATACCATCGAGGCCTATGAAGCCAACCTGAAAGAGATGGTTGCCTACGCAAAGCAGAAGCAGGCCGAAACCGGTATCAAACTATTGTGGGGAACAGCCAATGTATTCAGCCATGCCCGTTACATGAACGGTGCGGCTACCAATCCCGATTTCGATGTTGTGGCCCGTGCTGCCGTTCAGATTAAGAATGCGATTGACGCCACTATAGAATTGGGGGGGACAAACTATGTCTTTTGGGGCGGACGCGAAGGATATATGTCGCTGCTGAATACTGACCAGAAACGAGAAAAAGAACATCTGGCACAAATGCTCACCATTGCCCGTGACTATGGCCGCGCACAAGGTTTCAAAGGCACCTTCCTGATTGAGCCGAAACCCATGGAGCCGACCAAGCACCAGTATGATGTCGACACCGAAACTGTCATCGGTTTCCTGAAAGCTCACGGGCTGGAACGCGACTTCAAAGTGAACATTGAAGTGAACCATGCCACCCTTGCGGGACATACATTTGAACACGAACTGGCAGTGGCTGTAGATAACGGTATGTTAGGATCTATCGATGCAAACCGCGGCGACTATCAGAATGGATGGGATACCGACCAGTTCCCGATTGATAACTTCGAACTGACACAAGCCATGATGCAGATTATCCGTAATGACGGATTGGGCAACGGCGGAACAAACTTCGACGCCAAGACCCGCCGGAACTCTACCGATCCGGAGGATATTTTCATTGCCCACATTGCCGGAATGGACGCGATGGCACGTGCTTTGGAAAGCGCAGCCAATCTGCTCAATGAATCTCCTTACCGGAAGATGCTGTCCGAACGCTATGCCTCGTTCGATACAGGTAAAGGGAAAGAGTTTGAAGAAGGTAAAATATCTCTGGATGAACTTGTTGCTTATGCAAAATCCAATGGTGAGCCGAAACAAACCAGTGGTAAACAAGAGTTGTATGAAGCGCTCGTTAACATATACTCACTATAAGTCCGTACAATGCGGTTTGCAGACAGTTTCCGTCTGCAAACCGTAATTCAAAAAAGCTAATGCCATGAATCATACCAACGAAGGTAGCAAGCTCTACCTGTATTCCATTACATCGGTAGCCATCCTGGGCGGACTGTTGTTCGGCTATGACACCGCTGTGATTTCGGGAGCTGAGAAAGGGCTCGAAGCCTTCTTCCTCACAGCCACAGATTTTCAATACGACAAAGTGATGCACGGCATCACCTCTTCAAGTGCACTGATTGGTTGCGTACTGGGTGGTGCATTGTCCGGCATCTTTGCTTCACGGTTGGGTCGCCGCAACTCGCTGCGACTGGCTGCCGTTCTCTTTTTCCTTTCGGCACTGGGGTCATATTACCCCGAGTTCCTGTTCTTTGAATATGGAAAAGCTGATATGAACCTGCTTATAGCCTTTAACCTTTACCGCATCGTAGGTGGTATCGGTGTGGGGCTGGCATCTGCCGTCTGTCCGATGTATATTGCCGAAATAGCACCATCCAATATCCGGGGTACACTGGTGTCCTGCAATCAGTTTGCCATTATTTTCGGCATGCTGGTAGTCTACTTTGTAAACTTCTTGATTTTGGGTGACCACCAAAATCCGATCATCCTGAAAGATGCCGCCGGTACACTTTCCGTCAGCAGCGAATCGGATATGTGGACCGTAACCGAAGGATGGCGATACATGTTTGGTTCCGAAGCTTTTCCGGCTGCCTTCTTCGGCATGCTGCTCTTCTTTGTACCTAAAACTCCCCGCTATCTGGTGATGATCGATCAGGATCAGAAAGCATATTCCATTCTAAAGAAAGTGAACGGAGCCGCCAAGGCACAAGAAATCTTGGCGGATATAAAGGCTACTTCGCAGGAAAAGGCAGAAAAACTGTTCACTTATGGCGCAACAGTGATTGTCATCGGTATTCTGCTTTCCGTCTTCCAGCAGGCCATCGGCATCAATGCCGTACTTTATTACGCACCTCGAATATTCGAAAATGCCGGTGCCGAAGGCGGAGGAATGATGCAAACCGTCATTATGGGGATTGTCAACATTATCTTCACACTGGTAGCCATCTTTACCGTCGACCGTTTCGGTCGTAAGCCCTTACTCATCATCGGGTCCATCGGTATGGCGGCCGGAGCATTCGCCGTTGCCTTGTGCGACAGCATGGGCGTTAAGGGGATACTTCCCGTGCTGTCGGTAATTGTATACGCAGCCTTTTTCATGATGTCGTGGGGACCTATTTGCTGGGTACTGATATCCGAAATCTTTCCCAACACCATCCGTGGCAAAGCCGTAGCCATTGCCGTAGCATTTCAATGGATATTCAATTACATTGTTTCGTCCACCTTCCCTGCCCTCTATGATTTCAGTCCGATGTTTGCTTACAGCCTTTATGGGGTCATTTGTGTGATTGCCGCACTGTTTGTATGGCGTTGGGTGCCCGAAACCAAAGGAAAGACATTGGAAGATATGAGTAAACTTTGGAAAAAACATTGATGGGAGAGGATTCTTGCCCCATTCCACTTTGAAAGCAGAATGGTCTGAATACTGACCGAACGTAGCATATACTTATCTATTGCTGACATGCACTTTTTATGAATCCGGCGAACCGGAAGCGTAATAACACGAAGCCTATAGTCCTACCCCTTTCAGAAGTAACGTGAGAGGGGTAGAACAATAGGCTTTCGGACAAATTACAGTAAGCAAAGAGAGAAAATGGTTACTGCATTTGCTCATTATGCCGTAACCATCCCGTCCGGATGATTACTACATTTGCCCCATATGGTATAATGATATTATAAAATGGTAAGAACGCAGACCTTTTTTCTCTATTTGAGCGCAAAAGATCAACAAGCGAAAAATAGAAAAAAGATCACTGTTTAGAGTCAACTCCGATCATAAAGATTAAAATAACGCAAGCCTGTTGTGCATATTGTAATAAATACGCGCAATAGGCTTGCATTCTTAAATAGACTGATTCAAATTCCGGGCGTTTTTTTTGTCCGCCTTGCCCGTTGGACAGAAATATGCTATTCTACACGCAGTAGATTATCAAAAAGACAGATCTTTCAGAATGTCTTTTATCCTTTCAAACTGTCCGTCCGTTTTCTCCGGAGTGATCTTCATCAAATACGCCAGTAACGGATAAATATCTACATTGACAAAACCTTTCGATTCATATCCTTCCTTAAAATCGGGACCGCAGGCACGAAACATTACTTGCATATCCGGACTTTGCGGAAAATAACCATGAGCACCTTTCAGCGCACGCGGCACGTCGGTAAATTGCCATCCCAATTCGGGAGCCACTACAATATCTCCAACACGGTCACTGCTTCCGTAATTCAGCTCAGCAGGAATCTCTTCTTTTTTCCAAACATGGATGTGGGCTACATTCTTTAAAGCATTGTATACCGAGTCACGATATTCCGGCTTGGTAAAGATAGAAGTCGGTGTCCGCCCGTCTACCGCTTCGCACCATTCCGGACGCAGATATTTATTCATATCTACCACCCGGTTGTCACTGATTTCCGTCATCCCATGATCGGCAGTAACAATCAGGTTGACATCTTTTCCGAAGGGGAGAGCAGCGATTCCCTGTCGCAACATTCCTATCAGACTATCCATACGATGTACGATAGCGGCAGCTTCCGCGCTGTGAGGACCATGATGATGCGTCACTCCATCCGGCTCCTCAAAGTAAAGCATAACAAAACGGGGACGTTCCGCTTCCGGCTTTCTCAGCAGAGCTATGGTCGAATCTACCCGTTGCTCAAAAGTAAGACGGGGCTTTTCTGCATATTCCCGGTAATAAGTGGGGTAGCAACCTTTAATGGCAATATCCGAACCTACCCAATAGATGTTTCCTGTTTTTACACCTTGCTTCTGAGCTGTTATCCAAATCGGTTCACCCAGATAATAGTCGGGATTGTTTCGTGTGGCAGGATCTCCCATGGAGTATTGCCGATGCCGTTTTACATCCCAGAAAGTGTTGTTGATAATACCGTTATGGTCAGGTACCAGCCCCGTAGCCAATGTATAATGGTTGGGGAAAGTAGATGCCGGATAGGAGGGGAGCATAGTTGCCTTAACCCCTTCGCGGGCCATCTGGTTCAGGTTAGGGGTATCATACATCTCCGGGTAATCCCAGCGGAAGGCATCCAACGAAACAATTACGGTGTAGTGCGGAGCCTTGTCCTGCGCTGCCAAAGTAAAAATAAAGAAAACATAGCAGCAGAAAGAAATAATAAATTTACGCATACTCTTGATAGTTGTTATGAAGTGCAAAGGTATAAAATTATATGAAAGCTGTCCGGTTATAAAGATAAAGCTTACCTTTGCAACGTTTTTTTAATACAAGTTACTATGGATTATCCTCATAAAATTAATAAGGTACAGATCCGTAACCTCCAGATTGAAGATTACGCTCAATTATCCCAATCGTTTACACGTGTATATTCGGACGGAAGTGATGTCTTCTGGACACACGGACAGATTGAGAAACTAATCAAGATTTTCCCCGAAGGACAGATTGTAACCGTAGTCGACGAGAAGATCGTTGGCTGTGCACTCTCTATCATTGTAGATTATGATAAAGTGAAGAACGACCACACTTATGCCCAAGTCACAGGGAAGGAGACTTTCAATACCCACACAGCCCAAGGAAATATCCTATATGGCATCGAGGTCTTTATTCATCCCGAATATCGCGGATTACGGTTGGCACGGCGCATGTACGAATATCGCAAAGAACTTTGCGAAACGCTTAACCTGAAAGCGATCATGTTTGGCGGACGTATTCCGAATTACCATAAATATGCTGACAAGATGCGTCCCAAAGAGTATATTGACCGCGTACGCCAGCGGGAAATCTACGACCCGGTGCTCACTTTTCAACTTTCCAATGATTTCCACGTTCGGAAGGTGATGACCAATTATCTGCCGAATGATGAAGAATCCAAACATTATGCTTGCCTGTTGCAATGGGACAACATTTACTATCAGCCCCCTACACAGGAATACCTCGCTCCCAAAACGACGGTTCGCGTAGGATTGGTGCAATGGCAGATGCGCAGTTACAAAACTTTGGACGACCTTTTCGAACAAGTAGAATTTTTCGTTGATGCCGTATCCGACTATAAAAGCGACTTTGTGCTTTTCCCCGAATACTTTAATGCGCCACTGATGTCAAAGTACAATGATAAAGGCGAATCACAAGCTATCCGCGGACTGGCCCAATATACCGAGGAAATCCGTGACCGCTTTATCAATCTGGCAATCAGCTACAATATCAATATCATTACGGGCAGCATGCCGCTAATAAAAGAGGACGGACTGTTGTACAACGCCGGTTTCCTCTGCCGGCGTGACGGAACTTACGAAATGTATGAAAAGCTTCATGTCACTCCGGACGAGATAAAGAGCTGGGGACTGAGCGGGGGCAAACAGTTGAAAACATTCGAAACAGACTGTGCCAAGATCGGCATATTGATTTGTTATGATGTAGAGTTTCCCGAACTTTCCCGGCTGATGGCCGACCAGGGAATGCAGATTCTGTTTGTGCCGTTCCTCACCGATACTCAAAATGCTTATTCACGTGTACGGGTCTGTGCACAGGCACGTGCCATTGAGAACGAATGTTTTGTTGTAATAGCCGGCAGCGTAGGCAATCTTCCCCGTGTACATAACATGGACATTCAGTATGCCCAGTCTGGGGTATTTACACCTTGCGACTTTGCCTTCCCGACGGACGGAAAGCGCGCCGAAGCCACTCCAAATACGGAAATGATCCTGGTTTCGGACGTAGATCTCGATTTGCTGAACGAGTTGCATACTTATGGCAGTGTACGTAACCTGAAAGATCGCCGGAACGATGTATATGAAGTGAGATTTAAGAAGCCGCAATAGATTTTGTCTATTATCCGATAGATATTATAAATCGTTAAACTTTGGTAGCAAACAAAGATTCTGATAGCTTTGTTTCCGAAATGAATCGTTTAATAACTTCTAAAACAAGAAAATTATGAGATCATTAATTGGAAAACAAGCGCCGAAATTTGATGCCACGGCCGTAATCAATGGGCATGAAATCGTTCAGGACTTCTCGTTGGATCAGTATAAAGGGAAAAAGTATGTAGTATTCTTCTTCTATCCGATGGACTTTACTTTTGTATGCCCCACCGAACTGCACGCATTTCAGGAAAAGCTCGACGAGTTTGAAAAACGGAACGTAGCTGTGGTAGGTTGCTCGGTCGACTCTGAATATTCTCACTTCTCCTGGTTGCAGATGCCCAAGAGCGAGGGAGGTATCCAAGGCGTGAAGTATCCTATTGTGTCCGACTTTTCTAAATCAATCTCTGAAAGTTACGGAGTACTGGCCGGAAGCTATGCTCCCGATGAAAATGGCAATTGGGTATGCGAAGGGGCACCGGTGGCTTTCCGCGGTCTGTTCCTGATTGACAAAGAAGGTGTAGTGAGACATTGTGTCATCAACGACTTACCATTGGGACGTAACGTAGATGAAGTACTGCGTATGGTGGATGCCTTGCAACATTTTGAAGAGTATGGCGAGGTTTGTCCAGCCAATTGGTCAAAAGGTAAAGATGCCATGAAAGCAACCGAAGACGGAGTGGCCAGCTATCTGAGTAAACATTAATAGAGAGCATCTGTAAGAAAAAAGGGCGTTTATTGAAAAATAAATGCCCTTTTATAGTTGATAATCCAAATATTATGGCGTTCTTTGCTGCCGAAAACAATTGATCGTTTTATTTTACTCTATTTTCTACTGAATCAGTCGAATCCGGATCTAATCTCAAACTTCTGTTGTTTCTAAATTTATTTATCAATTTTTATTTTTTTTATTTTATGAACATGTACATTGGAAACCTTAGCTATCGTGTTAAGGAAGCAGATTTGAGACAAGTAATGGAAGAGTACGGAACAGTTGATTCAGTAAAACTGATCACCGACCGCGAGACTCGCAAATCTAAAGGATTCGCATTCGTTGAAATGCCGAACGACGACGAAGCCAAAAATGTTATCGCTGAGTTGAACGGTGCTGAATACGAAGGCCGTCAGATGGTTGTTAAGGAAGCCCTGCCTCGTAACTAATCCATTTATAGCATAAAACTAAAAAGGATACTCTGCAAAGAGTATCCTTTTCTTGTTTTTATCCGGCAGACATTACAATGCCTTGCTCTGATTATCATTGGTCAGTGGTTTACCTTTGTACTCTCCGGTCAGTGTTTCCAGGAAAGCTACTATTTTATTCAGTTCATCTTCCGGCAGATTCTTGTCTACCTGATATTTGGCCATATAATCCACGGCCTCCTTCATTGTTTTCATGCTACCGTCATGAAAGTAAGGAGCCGTCAAGGCAATGTTTCTTAAACCGGGAACTTTGAAACGATGTTTATCACGATCATTTTGGGTCTGTTTGAAGCGTCCGTTATCTTCTTCTGTCAATTCAATGCCACGATCTGCAAAATAATCTCTCTTCACACCCATTAACTCGTAAGACTGACCACCCAAAGTTTCACCTACATGGCAAGTAGCGCAATCGTATTTCTTAAACAATTCGTATCCGGCAAGTTCCATATCGTTAATAGCAGTCTTTTCACCTTTCAGATAAAGGTCGAAACGAGAATTGGGAGTGAGCAATGTCTTTTCGAACTCTTCGATAGCGTCAGTGATATTCTTTTCCGAATATCCGTCGGGATATACAGCTAAAAAGGCTTTGGTGAAATTAGCGTCCTGTTCGAGTTTTGCAATGATTTCGTCAAAAGACTGGCAAGCCATCTCGACCGGATTCAACGGAGGACCGGCAGCCTGCTCGGCAAGTGTTCCGGCACGTCCGTCCCAGAACTGCACGAAGTTGTAGGCAGCATTGTATACCGTCGGAGCATTCACACCTCCGAATTGTCCACCTACACCTTCTGAATATTGCTTGTTGTCTACCCCTCCCGTATTCAATCCATGGCATGATGCACATGAAACGGTGTTGTCGGCCGAAAGGCGAGTATCGTGATAAAGCATATCTCCCAAAATCACTTTACGCATATCTACCGGAATGGAATCAGCGATGGGACGCACCGGTTCGTTAGCAAATTCGGCTGAAGCCAGCCCGTTAGCATAATGTGCCAGACGGTGTTGTTTCGCCCACGCCATAGCCATTTCCTTTTTAGCATCTGTCACACTGGCTCCCCAGTGTACCATATAGTAGGCATGTTTGGGCATTGTTCCGTCCATGATCACTTTCTCTACTTTGGCTAAAGCCACTTTTCCTACAGGCTTACCGGCTTTTAAGGCTTCAGCCATTTCGGTTATGTCAAAAGCGCGATAACCTTGTTCCACGTCCTTCTGAACCATTCCGCCGGCAACAGGCCAGCTTGCATAAAAAGGAAGATCCGGACTACCCGAATGGCATTGCAGGCAGCCACCGGAAGTAATGATCTCTTGCATCTGAGCGTCAGCGGCAAGCTCTTTTGACGGAGCCTGATTTACGACGCGGTAAGTGATAGCCAAAGCTCCGACCGTCACCAGTAATGCGATGATAAATTTTGTACTTTTCTTCATTGTGCATTCTTTTAGTTAATTATTACGATTATATAAATGTACACTTTGTTGAGCCGAAGGCAAATAATTTACTCCATACCAACACATCTGCAAAGCCAAAAAGGAGAAAATAAGTATGACATACAGCATCTTTTTACGAAGCCTGTCCCGTAAACGCAGGTGCATATATAATAGGTATCCCATCCAGGTAACCACTGCCCAGGTCTCTTTGGGATCCCAACTCCAATAATTTCCCCAGGCCTCCTTTGCCCATAAAGATCCAAGAAGCATGCCGATCGATAAAAAAGCCACACCAGAATAGACCAGATTATCTGCTGTCACCAAATATTCTTCTTTGTGGTGTACAAGCCCGCAAATAGCAATAATGAAAGCACATCCCAATACAGAGTAGGAGAACATATAAACTGTGACATGGGGAATAAACCAGACACTTTGCAAAGCCGGCATAAGTGATTGGTCATGTATCTCGGGCTTCAGCAAATTGATGATAACAAAGACAGTGGACAGCAGAGTGGAGAAAGAAAGTATCCATCGATATTTCCAGCGAATATACGTCAACAGCCCGGCAATCCCCATAAAAAAGGAATACCACAAACGGGTTTCACCCATAGTGCGAAGAGGAGGGCGTTGCAGAGATATCCATAGCCCGGCAATGAATATCCCCAGACAAGTAATTCCTGCTACAGTCAGTACAACAGCTATTTTACTTTGTCCCGATGAACGAAGTGCCGATATGGCACCCGTAAGCCAAAGGCAGATGGAGACGGTTGCAAACAGATAGAAGTTATCCCAGGTTATCATGATTTAACTTTTTTAGGACCATTAATAAATAGCAGAACAGCTCCTGCCAGCATCATTAAAATACCAGTCACCATTACATATTTCCAAGGTTGACGTACAATCTGAAGAATGCAATATCGGGTATTTCCCACATTACGTGTATCATATCCGGTCAGATAAATATCTTCTCCCAAACGGTAACTGTGAGGATGATTTACTTCAAGCGTAGTTCTCTGCTCTCCAATACGTACATCTGCCGCAAAACGCGAAGGCATCCCGTTCGGATAATACTCTGTATTGAAGGAGTAGAGTTCCAATTCATAATCCAGATAATAGGCTTTCCCATCCATACTATAGGCTTCGCGTCCCGGTTGTCCGGCATAAAGCGGAATCCGTAATGTCTGCACATCGCTGCTACCGAAGAATCCGGCAAATAAAGCGAGCCATAATCCCAAATGGTTCAGGAGAAAACGCTTCTTCGCCGGCACACGATGATAGAAAGCATGGATAACCACCATTGCCAGATTACTCAATAAAAGAAAAAGAATGGCAATGAATATCCAGGAAGTCATAAAGTTATAGCATCCCAATGAGGCTGGGACTCCTGATATGGATGCAGCTTCTGCTTCCGATAATTGGGGAAACAACCCGATAACCAAGCTGCCACCTATTAATAATAAGATTGATAAAATACTTGTCCGGGAAGACAGCAGAAAACGGGTTAACGGCAACTTATTCCCTTCTTTATAGAGACGCCATAATAAATAGACCCATATAACTGCTATAATCACATTCAGAGGGAATGCAAAAAAAGATAAGGGGAAATTGCCTGTCATAGTTTGCAATAATGCCGCTATTACAAAATATGCAGTTACTAATAGTTTTTTGTGCATAGTTGTGCCTTTATATGGTGCAAAGTAAGTAAAAATATGCCAATAAACGTATAAAAGGCTATTAATTTGTATTAAATACAATTTTGAAGTAGATTTAAATTGAAAAGGAACATTGCTATTTATAATATTAGTTGGGGATGACCGGGATACAAAATAAAAGAAAATATAAATTAGTACTTAGAATAAAGTAGCTTTCCAGGAGATTATCTATATTAGCATTCACAAAATAGCTTTAATCATTAAATGTCTAATCTTAAAAACGACAAAACATGAAAACTCCATCTTTAATTCTGATGATAATCATTTTATGTAATCTCAGCATCCCAATAAATGCTCAAGTACTAACCTCCCGCCAGCAAAAAGAAGATTTTGACACCTTATATAGCTTATTATGTCAAGTACATCCGGATTTATTTATGTATCAAACACAAAAAGAATTCGAAGAAAAGCATGATTCAATATATCGCTTGTTAAATAAAGAACGAAACGTTTCTGATTTCTACTTTATAGTCTCTCCATTTGTTGCATCTGTAAAAGATGGTCATACTAATTTCGCAATTCCTGCTACTCCAGACAGAATAGACTATTTGAATCATGGAGGACTGACTCTGCCTTTACGCTTAAAAATAGTAGACGATAAGATAGTAGTTGATTTCCCCTTAATATCCTGTTCGATACAGGAAAATGATGAAATAACATGTATGAATAATATAAATAGTCAAACTATATTAAGCCAATTGTATCTTTTACTGGGAGCTGAAAAAGGGAACGCTATTAAGGAAAATCAATTGACCCTTTATCTTTCTACTTTGCTATGGTATAAATATAATTGGGGTGACAAATATGATTTTACAATTAAAAGGGGAAATAAGATCTGGAAAGAATCATTGAGTGGCATCGGACAAATAGATGCCCTCCCTGTTTTAAAAGCAAAACTTGGAAAAAGCCTGCCGCAATTTAGTTATACTCTAAGCCCCGATAAACAGACTGCTACTCTGCAAATAATGAACTTATATCAATTACCACAACTAAAACAATTTTGTGACTCTGTCTTTTCGGTGATTAACAGAGAACATGTACCCAATTTGATTATAGATATCAGAAATAACAAAGGAGGGTCAAGTGCCGGAGTTGACATGCTTCTATCATACTTATCGCATGATGCTTATACATTATATACTAAAACTGATTTAAAAATCAGTTCATACTCAAAACTGTATAATAAGCAAAAACATCCGGAAACTTATGAAGAGATCAAAAATTTGCCTGACGGATCTTTATTTGCTATTCAAGATTCTTCTGTAGCGGGAAACCGGGATAAAGCAGATATTTATAAAGGAACAGTTACAGTATTGGTAAATGAAACCACTTATTCCGGAGCGTCGACATTTGCATCTGCTATTAAAAAATCTCATGCAGGAAAAATTCTTGGTGAAACCGGCTGCCCAAATGTATATTTTGGCAATTATATGTCATTCACATTACCCAATTCCCGATTAGAATATTATGTCTCACTTAATAAATTCTATGAATAAATGAACTCTCTAAAACGAAAGCGGAATTGTGAACTCCGCTTTCGTTTTAGGATTGTCCTATTGCATTTATTTTGAAGATGTTCCACTCTCAAGAATACTGACAATTGAAAAGAGGGTGAAGCAAATAGCCCCTAAACCGGCTAATACGCGTGCAGGGATAAAATAATCATCGTGCGTCGTACCTAATTCGAAGACGAAAGAGGCCAGAAACAGACAAGCTAATGCTGTCAATACCGGAATCAGAGGTATACGGTTGGCCAAAGCAAATTCTCGCCCCCAGATTTTAGCCAGCAAAATTACTTTACTGGAAATACTGTAACAAACAAGACCAAGCCCAATCATGATATATCCGATTACCCCATTAGTAGTGCTTGAATCGGCAAAAATAACAGACAGCCCCCAAAGAAGCGATACGGTTCCCATCAACAATACGAGTTTTGGCCATCTTTTACGTTCTCTATCGGTATACACATTTCTGATTTGACGGGCAATAGTAGCGACCAAAGCAATCAGGCTTGTGCAAATGCAAGCCAGACCTGCCATCACATGCCCTGCTACAAAATAAGCAGGATGTACATCGCTTTTGGCCAATAAAACAAAAGCCCATATCCAAGCAATCAACGATACAATAATAGCTATTGTTTTTAATACAAGTTCTTGACCTTTAGTAAACGCTCCTTTAGGAATACCATTACCAATCATTTTTGAGTTGGCAGGAATCAGTGAAAAACGGGTAGAAGATGTTGCAGCGGTTGCTACACAAGTAGTTATCAGTCCTACTCCGGCAACCACATGCCCAGCCACAAAGGAAGAGGCAGAGGCAGATCCGGTAAACATACAGATTCCACCAATAATAGTAACGGCAGCAGCGAGATAACCGATAATAGGCAGTGCGTACAAAGAACCGCGCCCATAAGTATGTATGATTTGCCGGATAATAGTAGCAGCCGTTGCAAACAATGCAATACAAATCATGCCTAATGAAAAGACTACAGGACCTGCCACCAATCGGTTAGAATCATCTCCATATACACTGATAAACGCTCCGTAGCCGAAACAAAACAGAGCCATCGCCAAAGGAATTGCTCTGAACAATATACTAATACCGTAATTCATAACATATAGGGTTTTAAAATTTCCCTGATAAACAAGGCATATAGTTTTTTGTTTTGCTCCCCTTACTACTTTTTACACTCTTTTCACAAGGTGGCCCTTCCTGTCAGACTGAAATTAAAAAGGCTTTTCTTGTATGAAAACGAATGTTTTTGTACATTTGCACCCTTAAAATAGGGAGGGTATCCCGATCTTAAATTGTAAAATAGTAAAATTGTAAATATAGCCATGAGCAAGAAATTTGCCGAATATTCGCAGTTCGACCTCTCGCAGGTGAATAAGGACGTATTGAAAAAATGGGACGAAAACCAGGTTTTCGCCAAGAGTATGACAGAACGTGAAGGCTGTCCTTCGTTTGTTTTCTTCGAAGGGCCTCCATCAGCTAACGGTATGCCGGGTATTCACCATGTAATGGCTCGTTCTATAAAAGATATTTTCTGTCGTTACAAAACGATGAAAGGATATCAAGTGAAACGTAAGGCAGGTTGGGATACACACGGGCTCCCTGTAGAATTAGGTGTAGAAAAGTCTTTAGGGATCACCAAAGAGGATATTGGAAAAACAATTTCTGTAGCAGAATACAATGCTCATTGCCGTCAGGATGTAATGAAATTCACAAAAGAATGGGAAGACCTGACTCATCAAATGGGGTATTGGGTGGATATGAAGCACCCGTACATCACATACGACAACCGTTACATCGAAACACTGTGGTGGTTATTGAAACAATTGTATAAAAAAGGATTACTTTATAAAGGATATACTATCCAGCCATATTCTCCGGCAGCCGGGACTGGATTAAGTTCGCATGAGCTGAATCAGCCGGGATGCTATCGTGACGTGAAAGACACAACGGTAGTGGCACAATTTAAGATGAAGAACCCTAAACCCGAAATGGCAGAGTGGGGTACTCCTTATTTTATAGCATGGACTACTACTCCATGGACACTACCTTCGAATACAGCACTTTGTGTAGGTCCTAAAATTGACTACGTTGCAGTTCAATCGTATAACGCATATACAGGACAGCCAATCACGGTAGTATTGGCAAAGGCATTGTTGAATGCACATTTCAGCCCGAAAGCAGCCGAACTGAAACTGGAAGATTATAAACCAGGTGATAAGTTGGTTCCTTTCAAAGTAATTGCTGAATATAAAGGTACCGATTTGGTAGACATGGAATATGAACAATTAATTCCATGGGTAAATCCGGGAGAAGGTGCTTTCCGTGTAATACTGGGCGATTATGTAACAACAGAGGACGGTACGGGTATTGTACACATCGCTCCGACATTTGGTGCGGATGATGCTCAAGTGGCAAAAGCTGCCGGTGTGCCTCCATTACAGTTGGTTAATAAAAAAGGTGAACTTCGTCCGATGGTAGATCTGACCGGTAAATTCTATACTTTAGATGAGTTGGATGAAGATTTTGTAAAACAGCGCGTTAACGTAGATTTATACAAAGAGTATGCAGGTCGTTTCGTGAAGAATGCTTATGATCCGAATCTATCCGATCAGGATGAATCATTGGATGTAAGTATCTGTATGATGATGAAAGTTAATAATCAGGCTTTCAAAATAGAAAAGCATGTGCATAATTACCCGCACTGCTGGCGTACAGACAAACCGGTGCTTTATTATCCGCTGGATAGTTGGTTTATTCGTTCTACTGCGTGCAAAGAGCGCATGATAGAGTTAAATAAAACCATTAACTGGAAACCGGAATCTACCGGAACCGGACGTTTTGGCAAATGGCTGGAAAACCTGAATGATTGGAATCTGAGCCGTTCCCGTTACTGGGGTACTCCGTTGCCTATTTGGCGAACAGAAGACAACAGCGACGAGAAATGTATAGAGTCGGTTGAGGAGTTATATAATGAAATCGAAAAATCGGTTGCCTCAGGGTATATGCAATCGAACCCCTATAAAGATAAAGGTTTCATACCGGGTGAGTATAATGAAGAAAATTATAATAAGATAGATCTCCATCGCCCATATGTAGACGATATTATTCTTGTTTCAAAAGATGGTAAGCCTATGAAACGCGAAACAGACCTGATTGACGTATGGTTTGATTCGGGTGCGATGCCTTATGCACAGATCCATTATCCATTTGAAAATAAAGAGTTATTGGATAGCCATCAGGTATATCCGGCAGATTTCATTGCAGAAGGTGTGGACCAGACACGTGGATGGTTCTTCACTTTACATGCCATTGCAACCATGGTATTTGACAGTGTTTCATACAAAGCAGTCATTTCAAACGGATTGGTATTAGACAAGAATGGCAATAAAATGTCTAAACGTTTAGGAAATGCAGTTGATCCGTTCTCTACCATCGAGAAATATGGGTCCGATCCCTTGCGTTGGTATATGATTACCAATTCTTCTCCATGGGATAACCTGAAGTTTGATGTAGAAGGCATCGAGGAAGTTCGTCGTAAATTCTTTGGTACTTTATACAACACCTATTCTTTCTTTGCTTTGTATGCTAATGTAGACGGGTTTGAATACAAAGAGGCTGATGTTCCGATGAGCGATCGTCCAGAAATTGACCGATGGATTCTTTCTGTACTGAACACATTAATAAAGGAAGTAGATACCTGTTATAACGAATATGAACCGACTAAAGCAGGACGTTTAATTTCTGATTTCGTAAACGACAATCTGTCTAACTGGTACGTCCGCCTGAACCGTAAGCGTTTCTGGGGTGGTGGATTCACTCAGGATAAACTATCTGCATATCAGACTTTGTATACATGCCTGGAAACGGTAGCCAAATTAATGGCACCTATCGCTCCTTTCTATGCAGACCGTCTGTATGGCGACCTAATCAGTGCAACAGGACGCGATAATGTAGTTTCTGTCCATCTGGCGAAATTCCCGGAATACAATGAAAAAATGGTAGATAAGGAACTGGAAGCACAAATGCAGATGGCACAAGACGTTACTTCCATGGTGTTGGCATTGCGTCGTAAAGTGAATATTAAAGTTCGTCAGCCGTTGCAGTGTATCATGATCCCTATAGTGGATGAAGCACAAAAAGCCCATATCGAGGCTGTAAAAGCACTTATCATGAGTGAAGTCAACGTAAAGGAGATTAAATTCGTTGATGGTACAGCCGGCGTTCTGGTGAAAAAGGTTAAATGTGACTTCAAGAAACTGGGACCAAAATTCGGAAAGCAAATGAAAGCTGTAGCAGCAGCTGTAGCAGAAATGTCACAGGAAGCTATTGCCGAACTCGAGAAGAACGGCCGTTATACCCTTAATTTAGATGGGGCAGAAGCTGTTATAGAAACTGCAGATGTAGAGATCTTCAGCGAGGACATTCCGGGATGGTTGGTTGCCAATGAAGGGAAATTGACTGTTGCGCTGGAAGTTACTGTAACGGAAGAACTTCGCCGTGAAGGAATTGCACGTGAATTGGTAAACCGCATTCAAAATATCCGTAAATCAAGTGGTTTCGAGATTACAGACAAAATAAAAATAACATTATCTAAAAATCCGCAGACAGATGATGCGGTAAATGAATATAATGGTTATATTTGTAACCAAGTTTTGGGTACATCCCTTACTTTGGCAGACGAAGTAAAAGGCGGCACAGAATTAAATTTCGACGACTTCTCTTTGTTTGTGAATGTAGTGAAAGAATAATTCTAATACTAATAACCTAATAAACAGTAAAAGTTATGGCAGAAAAGACAAGATATTCGGATGCGGAGTTAGAAGAATTCCGTGCCATCATTAATGAAAAACTGGAACTAGCACAACGTGACTATGAACAGTTAAAACTGAGCTTAATGGGGCTGGACGGAAATGACACAGATGACACGTCCCCCACATATAAAGTCTTGGAAGAAGGAGCAAATACATTGTCGAAAGAAGAGACTACACGTTTGGCTCAACGCCAACTGAAGTTTATTCAGGGTTTACAGGCTGCTCTTGTACGTATCGAGAATAAAACGTATGGTATTTGCCGTGAAACAGGAAAATTAATTCCGGCAGAACGTCTGCGTGCCGTGCCTCATGCTACACTGAGCATTGAAGCAAAGAACAGTGGAAAGAAATAAATAGTAGGCTACGAGCTACCTATTGCAAGAGACAAGTGTATACACGGCAATATCGTGTTTCTCTTTAGCTTGTAATTGGTAGCTCGTAACTTATATAACTGATAGCTTAACAAAATGAAGAAACTACTCACGAAAGGACAAATCGCTCTGCTCGTCATTTTTTCTGTGCTGATCATTGATCAAGTGATTAAAATCTGGATCAAGACTCATATGTATTGGCATGAGAGTATCCGTATTACAGATTGGTTTTATATTTATTTTACCGAAAATAATGGTATGGCGTTTGGAATGGAGATATTTGGAAAACTCTTTCTGACTACATTCCGAATCGTTGCAGTAGGCTTGATAGGGTGGTACTTATATAAAATAGTAAAAAGAGGATTAAAAACCGGATATATCATTTGTGTATCGTTAATCTTGACCGGTGCACTGGGTAACATTATTGACAGTGTTTTCTATGGAGTCTTTTTCAACGAAAGCACACATTCACAAATAGCCAGTTTTATGCCCGAAGGAGGTGGTTACTCCACTTGGTTCTATGGTAAAGTAGTTGATATGTTTTATTTCCCGATTATCGATACAAACTGGCCGGCATGGATGCCTTTTGTAGGTGGAGAGCATTTCATTTTCTTTAGTCCGATCTTCAATTTCGCAGATGCCGCCATTAGCTGCGGAATTATTGCCTTATTACTGTTCTATAGCAAATATCTGAATGATTCATACCATCATTCTGTGACCAAAAAGTAAAAAAGAGGTAATGAAAAAGTATTTCCGGTTTCAATTATGTTGTATCTGTCTTTTGGTACTGATAACATCTGCTTGTAAGGTGAAAAGACCTGATAGCGTTATATCAGAATCACAGATGGAAAATCTGCTATACGATTACCACATTGCCAAAGCGATGGGTGAGAACATGCCTGGTGGCGAGAATTACAAAAAAGCACTGTATGTAGAAGCTGTATTTAAGAAATATGGTACAACAGAAGAAGTTTTTGACTCGTCTATGGTATGGTATACACGCAACACAAAAATACTATCGGAAATCTATGAAAAGGTAAATAAAAGGCTGAAAGCCCAACAGGATGCCATCAACCACTTAATAGCATTGCGTGATAATAAGCCTAAGATGTCTGCTCCAGGCGACAGTATTGATGTCTGGGCATGGCAGCGGGTTGCCCAGTTTACGGGATCTCCATTGAATAATAAGTTCACGTTCACATTACCTTCTGATACAAATTTCAAGAAACGTGATGTATTGCTCTGGAAAATACAATATAACTTCCTGGATGGAATGCCGGACTCAACAATGGCTCCGGTAATGGCCATGCAGATTGTTTATAAGAACGACAGTGTGACCAATAGTTGCACGAAACATATATTTGAATCAGGAATTCAGGACATTCGTCTTCAATCAGATACGATGACTATCAAGGAAATAAAAGGATTCATTTTCTATCCGCAATCCCAAAAGTTAACAACACTTTTGGTTAGCGACATTTCGTTGACCCGTTATCATGTAAATGACTCATTAACACAAATGGGAAAAGACTCTTTAAATGCCGACTCAATAACAGAAAAAAACAAAGTAGATTCTATCCGGAAGAAAGCTCCCCAAGATACTATTCAAACGACGCCGGTACATCAACGGACTAATCCAAAGGATTTGAGCCGCCCCAATAACGATGTCCGTCCCGTTAAACCGGAACAACGAGAGAAAGAGCAACAAATAGAAAAAGAAAAACAGCAATTAGAAAGACAGCAACGAACAAATCCAAGGAGGCCATTGCGTCGTCAGAATAATTAGAAGATAAGATGAAACGTTTTGCTGCACATTATATATTTATTCCGGAAAGTGGATTTTTTAAACTGCATGCCATAGAAATGGAGGGAGAGTATGTCTATCGTATTTTTCCCTGTAGTGAAGAAATTGAATCTGTAGAATGGTTTCCCGGTGTCATTTTATTGATTCCGCAAGAAAGGATGGATATAAATAATACTTTGTTCAACTTAACCAATACCGGTGAACAAAGTATTACTATTCCGGAAATTACCTCATGCATGAAATGGCAGGCTTATTTGTTATTTCCATTTGACTTTGCTACAATGCGGCCTGTCGCCGAAACTCAGCGCAGACAATTGCGGTAGCAATGGCTACATTCAATGATTCTGAGGTCTCGCGTTCCTGAGGATAATTTGGAATGTATAACTTACGGTTTACCAGCTTTTCCACTTCGGCTCCAATACCATTTCCTTCATTCCCCATTACTATTATTCCATTCTTTGACAAAGGCTGCTCATACATATTCTTTCCATCCAGAAATGTACCATATACCGGTACATTTCCCAGTACATGAATCAACTCTGGCAATGCGATATAATGTACTTTTACTCTGGCAATGCCTCCCATAGTAGCTTGTATGGCTTTAGGATTAAAAACATCAACAGTATTGGGCGAACAGAAAATGTGTTCAATACCAAACCAGTCTGCAAGACGAATGATTGTCCCAAGATTACCGGGGTCTTGAATATCATCCAAAGCTAAACATAAAGAGTTACGAATAACTTCTGTATCGATCTCGTACTTCGGTTGTTCAAACAATGCCAGTACTTGTTGAGGGCTCTTCAACAAACTGGCACGAGATAAATCCTCAGGACCGACTTCAATTACCTCCACAGCCTTAACTGCAGAATGTTCTCTAAGCCATTCCGAAGTGGCCGCCAAAAACTTGCAAGGGAAATGTCCCAGTAAATCACCTACCAATTTGGGACCTTCTGCCAGAAAGACTCTTTCTTCTTTCCTATTTTTTTTTAATTCCAGCGATCGGATATATTTAACTCTATTTTTACTTAATGTTCCCATCTAACTCTAATTTTACGGCAAAGCTATAAAGATATTCCCAATTAACTATTATATTTCTAATCCTTTTTATGTCTTTATTTTCTTACCATTAACAAACTTTATATTGATAAATATAAACTATCTACTTAAATTTAGTAGATTTGTAATACATCATTATATTGATATCCAGAACGAAGAAGGTATGCCCAGACACATAAAATACAATAAAGAAAGAAGAACAGTATCTTCTCTTAAAAAATAAATAAGCTCTGATTGGCTGCAGCAAATCCAGATATTAATCCTAATGTATAACCTTTAAAAACGAATTAAAATGTTGAACGAAAAAAGAACTCAAAAAATTATGAAGAGCAAATTTCTGATATTTCTGCCGGTAGTAGCCATGTTGCTATTGTTTAGCAATTGCGGGAGTAAAACAAGTAACGAGCAGGCTGTTACCGAAGTGAAAGACTCTGTAAGTGCCACACAATCCCTTAAAGAAGAAGTTGTACCGGACTCTGTAGCTATACTAAAAGACGTAGTGTATGATGTCGTTGATAGTGCTCCTACATTTCCGGATGGAATGAAGGCATGCTTACAGTTTATTGCAAAGAGCATCAAATATCCGGCCCAAGCTATTGAAAACAAGGAAGAAGGTCAGGTAGTAGTTCAGTTTATTGTTTCTAAGAATGGTAAACTGCTTAACCCGATTGTTGTAAAAAGCATATCTCCGCTACTTGATGCGGAAGCTATCAGAGTGGTAAACTCAATGCCTGATTGGATTCCTGGAAAGCACAAAGGCGAAAATGTAAACTCACGATTTACACTTCCGGTCAGGTTTAGGCTTAAATGATGTAATCATCTATAAAAATGCCGGAAGAGTAGAAATGCTCTTCCGGCATTTTTATTTCCCAAAACAAAAAATATGGTTTATATTTGTAACCTATTTGGCGTAATCTATTAAAAACCGTATATGAAGAAAGGGGTTCTTTACACGATTCTTCTTTATTTTGTTTTGTCACTGGCTTCGTGTTCTGCCACTAAGTTTGTGCCGGAGGGTTCTTATTTGTTGGATGAAGTAAAAATACATACTGATAATAAAGACATAAAACCGTCGGACATGCGACTTTATGTGCGACAGAATCCTAACTCGAAATGGTTCAGTGCAGTCAAGACTCAACTGTATGTGTATAATTGGTCCGGAAGGGATTCTACGAAATGGCTCAATAAATTCTTGCGCAAGATAGGAGATGCTCCGGTTATCTATAATGAAGCCGATGCTATCCGTTCGCAAGAAGAAATTGCAAAAGCAGTGCAGAATCTCGGCTATATGGGAGCTACCGTAAAAAGAACCATAAAAACTAAAAAGAAAAAGCTAAAACTGTTTTATGAAATCAATTCAGGCAAACCTTATACTGTACGCACACTGAAGTATGATATTTCTGATAAGAAAATAGCCGAATATCTTCAAAATGATTCTACCAAATCAACGTTGAAAGAAGGAATGCTTTTCGATGTAAACACACTTGATACGGAACGGCAACGTATTACAGACTACTTATTGTGTAACGGTTATTATAAATTTAATAAGGATTATATTACTTATACGGCAGATACTGCCCGCAATACTTATCAAGTAGATTTGACTTTACATCTGTTGCCCTATAAAGCTTATGTTGGTGATGTTCCTAAAGAACATCCTCAGTACAAGATCAACAAAATCAATTTTATTACTGATTATGATGTCTTGCAATCATCAGCTCTGAGCAGCATTGAAATTAATGACTCTTTGCATTATAACGGATTCCCGATCTATTATAAAGACCAACTGTATTTACGTCCTAAAGTGCTCGTAGATAACTTAAGATTCACCTCCGGAGATTTATATGATGAACGTAACGTACAAAAGACCTATACTTATTTTGGGAGGCTTTCAGCTCTCAAGTATACTAACATTCGTTTTTTTGAGACACAAAATGACGATAGTACCAGACTGAATTGCTATGTAATGCTAACCAAAAGCAAGCATAAATCCATTTCTTTTGAGTTGGAAGGTACTAATTCGGCAGGTGATTTGGGAGCTGCCGCGTCCGTTTCTTTTCAACATAGAAATTTATTTCGCGGCTCAGAAACTTTCATGGTAAAATTCCGAGGAGCTTATGAGGCCATATCCGGATTACAGCCGGGATATAAAAACCATAATTATACTGAATACGGAGTTGAAACAAGCATCAATTTCCCCAGTTTCTTATTTCCCTTTCTTACTTCTGACTTTAAACGGCGGATAAGAGCAACGACAGAGTTCGGACTACAATACAATTATCAATTACGCCCCGAGTTCTCCCGCACCATTGCTTCGGCTTCATGGAGCTACAAATGGATGCAAAAACAAAAGATTCAGCACCGCATCGATTTATTGGATATCAGTTACCTCTACCTTCCCTGGATTTCTCCTCAATTCCAGGAAGACTATATTGATAAGGACAAAGACAACTACATCCTCAGATATAATTATGAAAATCGTCTTATTGTACGTATGGGATATACTTATAACTATAATAGTGCAGGAGGAACCCTTGTCAATAATACGATAACTTCCAATTCTTATTCCATACGGGCAGGCTTCGAATCTGCAGGCAACATTCTTTACGGAGTCTCTAAAATGATTAATATGAGAAAGAATAAAGATGGGGAATATGCTATTTTAGGGATACCTTATGCACAATATTTGAAAGGTGACTTTGATTTTGCCAAGAATATTATAATCGATCATCGCAATTCCCTTGCGTTTCATGCGGGGATAGGAGTTGCCGTACCTTATGGAAATGCCAAGGTAGTTCCTTTTGAGAAACGTTATTTCTCAGGAGGAGCCAACAGCGTAAGAGGATGGTCTGTACGTAATTTAGGACCGGGCTCTTTTGCCGGCGATGGAAATTTCATGAATCAGTCCGGAGATATCAAATTGGATGCAAGCATCGAATACCGGACCCGTCTGTTTTGGAAGTTCCGCGGAGCGGCATTTATCGATGCAGGTAACATATGGACTATCCGTGAATATGAAAACCAGCCGGGAGGAGCTTTTGAATTCGACAAGTTCTATAAGCAAATCGCAGTGGCTTATGGATTAGGGCTCAGACTGGACCTTGACTTTTTTGTACTTCGTTTTGACGGAGGTATGAAAGCTGTAAATCCTAAATATGAGAAAACAAAAGAACGTTATCCTATTATTCATCCTAAATTTAGCCGTGATTTCGCATTTCATTTTGCTGTAGGCTATCCATTCTGATTCTATTAAGGATAGAGATAAAAAAAAGATGAAACTGACTCTCAGAGCGGTTTCATCTTTATATTTATAGTTATTTCGATAATCAGCGTGCTGCAAAAAGCAGTCCGCCCATTGTAGCCTGACGTGCAGCCATCATACCTTGTGCATCAAGAGTTACGTTCATCTTTTCTCCATTCGGTAAATTCATTTCAGCAGTACCGTCATTGTTCATTTTCAACAATTCCGTGCTGACTCCGTCAGCAACAACATTCCAAGTGTTTGCTTCTTTGTTATAAATCAACTCCATAGCTGAATCTTCACCTTCTTTAGTGATGGAATAACCATTCTCAAGGGTCTTTACCAGATAATCTCCGTTCTCACCCTTTACTTTCTTCACATCACCTACATTAGCCATAGGATTGGTGCCACTCCAGAATTCGATTGAGTTAATTACCAATGCATCTGCCAGATAAGCGACACCATATACCGGAACGATATTTAAAGCAAGGAAAACAAGTTCATTTACAAATTTTGTACCAATGGACTGATTCCATGACGAAATGCGATTGAACAATCCGAATGATCCTACACATGAACTAAACAGGATAGTACCACTGAGAAAAATGGCAGCAACCAAAGTTAATCTGTTCTTTTTCATACTAATTTTTTTATTTGTTATTAGGTTAATATTATGGATCATTTATATAAAAACGATCCTGTTATAATCTGCAAATATACTCTTTTTAGCTAAAGAGAACAAATTTAGGTTACTTTTCTGCTTACATTTTCCTTTTGTTTCGGAGTTGCCGGCCTATCATATAATCGACAGAATATTTCCCCGGTCCGCTTATATACATCAAAATAAAAACAATCAAATATACTAATGCCAATTCTTTCATTGCAAATGCATCATTTGCATGAATAACAAAGAATGCAATACCCATAGTAAAGATCATTGGAATCATGGCCAACCTGTAAAGAAAACCTATAATAAAGGCCATCGAACATACTAACTCTGCAAAAATGGCCAACCCCAAGGAGAGGGGAGAACCTAATCCCAACGGATCAGGAAAGGATGTGGAAAGTTCCTGAAAATTACTCCATTTTTGTATGCCATGATTCATTAACAATAATCCAAACGAGATTCTTAGAATCAGCAGGAATGCGGATGCTCCCATACTGTCTGGTTTAAGAGGAAATAAAAATTTGTAAATCATAAGTTTATATTTTTAGATTTTATAATATAAACAACTATCCGTTTTGTATTGTTTACTTGATACAGATCAAATAATAGCCAGATCCCCCCAAAAAGCAATATCAAAATACAACTCATGAATTATCATTTTTGTTGTATCGGCGAATGACAACTAAAATGAAAGGAATGTGATCATGAAAAAAATAGGGAAGTTTCTGAGAAGCTGTCTGGAGGAGATTGGCAGAAATACTCTTAAAGAATATGGCTACTCTGATGACAAATAAATCTCTTACTGATGTTATTATTGGAGAAATGTATCGTATTCTCAGGAACAATGCATTTATTTTCATCCGAATATGCAAAAAAAATGTAATACGAACATCTTTTCAAAATCCAACCTGTTATATAGTCAATAAAATAAAGGGATTATGGAATATATAATTATTTATATAGCTTTTTTGCTTATCACGTGGGCATTTATAATGAAAAGTATACATGATGCACCGGAAATGGAGGATACAGAGAGTAATCCTCTATAGAAATAAAGGAGGATTGATACTCTGAATAGTATAAAATCCTCCTTTATTATTCTTATTTATTATTATTTTCCGAAGAAGGAGCAATGTAATCTTCTTTAATGAATTCGTCATACACCTTTTTCGGATGATCAAACGGAGCTACTCCAGTGCGATTTTCATTAAAATTCTCACGTCTGAATTTCTTCAGTTTAAGATTATCCTCAGCATATTCCCGGAGTTTTTTCTTTTCATGCCCATACAATGAACTATCCAAAACTTCCGAATCCAATAAACTCTCTTTAGGAGTTATAGACGGCAATAAGTTTTGTTCTAATAACCCACGATAAGCACCGTTGTATTCACACCACACACAATCTCCCAATATAAACAGCCGATAAGTGTATCTGGACCATGCTGTTTTAATAGTAACCTCACGAGAGTAGATCTCCACAGTTGCCTCCGAATCGAATGCACGATCACGGATTACGACTAATTTCCTACCTGAAATATCTTCCTTAATAAGGGTCGTCCATCTTTCGGAATTTAGAATTTCCCCGATTATTTCAGGTAACTTTTCCTTAATTTCAAATTGTATTCTCATATCATTCGCCTGTGGGCCAGGACTTATTAATTGCCCCCAATTATAATCTATTTCCTAAAGATAGTAAGTTTCAAGCAATAAAACAAAATAAAATCCATTTTTTTCCAGTCTTTTTGCTATAATTATCTATCTATTTACTATCAAATACATAAAAACGGAGTAATCGGAAATTTTTGTTGGCATTCATCTTTATGTAAAAAGGGACAGTCCGATTGCAGCCCATAAAAATGATTAAAGTACACCTAAGGAAATATAATCAGAACTTAACCACAGGAGCGGTATACATTTCTTTTTATTGGTTGTAAAGACCCAATTATAAAATAACAAATCACTTTACTATAAAGTGCTGAAACATAGAAAATAAACTTTTCAGACCGATAGTTAAAGTCCATCTTACGGGCTAAGATCTACATCTTAGCTCGCAAGATACACATCTTGGCCCGCAAGATCTGTATCTTAGCTGCCAAGATGAACTTGAATTATAGGAAGCAACCATTTTCCCAAGGATCAAAAGATACTCCTCCACCTGAACCTTTAGGTTTCATTATTGATGGACTATCCTTACTTATCAGGAAAAACATCAATACGAAGAAGGTTGTGTGACAAAGGCATCGCTAAGATGCAGAAATATAAAGAGAGGAGCACCAACAAAAATTTCCGATTAATTCAATATCTTGTTGAAGAACAGAAGCAAAATAAAAATAAACACATAAAAAATCCACTACATTTTTATATGCAGTGGATTTATAACGAATTGTACACCCTCAGGGACTCGAACCCTGGACCCATTGATTAAGAGTCAATTGCTCTACCAGCTGAGCTAAGAGTGCATGTTATCAAGCGTTCTTGATTTCGGGTGCAAAGGTAAACCTTTATTTTTAAACTGCAAATGTTTGAAGGAATTTTTTCGTCTAAAGAATGTCTTTTATTCTGTCTAATGAAACACTTGTATCTTTTTAAGTATTCATTCATAAATAATCATACATGATAAATTGTCTCATTTACAATAATCTATATTAGACCAAGAAGCGTTGAATTAAGATTTAGTAAAGAAAAAACATATTCCGGTCAAAGATTAAGTTTTAAAAAAGTTTTTTTAATCGCACATTAAAGCATTTTATATAGTACGATTTACGTAAACTATTATAATTCAACAGATAAATGTATAATACCTCTTATAATATATAATTTATAAAATTATCTGTATCTATTTAATTAGATTTATATTACAATCTTCTAATGAAAAAAAATCAATATATCAATAAATTATAAATATTCATTTCATCTATATTTCTTTTAATGTATTTTTGTATCCGAAATAAATAGCAAGGCTAAAAATCTAATAACAAATGAACTTATATCTAAAACACACATTTTCCTACTTGTTGGGCATATCTTACGCTTTATTATCTTCGGCACAGCCCAACTCGGACAAACTACAATGTAAAGTGACAGGACGAATGCTTCTGGATGGAGGCGTATATCTTAAAAATGATAACCATTTTGGTAATGGAGTGGAATTTGGTGATCTTCGCATAGGCGCAAAAGTTGCTTATCAAAACTGGAATATGAAAGTTGAAATAGGCTATACGGGCAATAAAGCAGCAATCAAGGATGCTTACGCAATGTATACACAAAAAAAGCACACTATACAGGTTGGACAATTTTATGAACCCTTCAGCTTAGAAATGCTGTGTAGTACTTTCGACCTTCGCTTTAATCAATCTCCCGGAGTCGTTCTTGCCTTGACAAACAGCCGGCGAATGGGAGTCGCATATAGCTATAGAAGTAAACGTTACTATTTGTCGGGAGGGACATTTACCGACAATGATGTCAATAATCTGAAAAATGTTTCACAAGGCTATGCGTTGGATGGCAGGATAGTATATCGACCGGTATTTGAAGATGAGAAGCTTATCCATATAGGGTTTGCAACAATCTATCGTACTCCTGACGGTTCATTGAATGAAGAAGACAAAAACGTATTTTCTTATAAATCTCCTGGAGTGAGCACGATTGACAACCGAAACATTGTTGCAGCCACTGTCGACCATGCGACACATCAGATAAAGTTTGGCACCGAATTATTGGTTTATTATCACCGTTTTTGTCTGCAAAGTGAATATATACGCACACATGTGAAGCGGGATGATGCATTTGAAAATTATGTAGCACAAGGTGGTTATCTTCAATGCTCTTGGCTTTTAGCCGGTCAGACTTATTTATATGACGAATCAGTCGCATGTCCCGGCCGGCCGAAAGGAAAAAGCCTGGAGCTCTGTTCCCGATTTAATTATCTAACACTTAATGACGGAAAAGCTGCTATCTGGGGAGGAGAACAAAAAGATATCTCCGTTGGACTTAATTATTACATTAATAAATACATCGGAGTAAAATTAAACTATAGCTATATGATACCCGGAGCTAATATAAAAGAGATAAGCAACCAAAACTTCAGCGTAGTTCAGGGAAGATTCCAATTCATTTTCTAATCAATAGTCTTTAATATATTCAAGTTATACTATATTTCATAAGATGCTCACTGTTTATCTCTTCACAACCCAAGAGATAAACAGTGAGCATAAACGGATGACTTATAATAAATAAATTCGTTCTACCTGCCTTTTCTTTCCAAATCCCTAACGGCTGGAATACACATCATCAAAACGGCGGTAAGCACAATTGCTATTCCGCAATAAATGAAAATATTGGCTATCCCCAGATTATCAGCAACAAATCCCGTAATAAACAACCCTATAATAGAGGGGAGTAAGCTCACGCTATCAAAAAGTGAAAATACCCGTCCTAAATATGCCGGTTCAAATTGAGTTTGAAGCAATGAAGTAAAAGGTCCGGAAAAGAACGGAACAACTATGCCCTGTGCTACTGTTAGTATGGCAAAATAGATAAAGCCTTCAGCCGGAAGCACTCCACAGAATGCCAACGCCAGACCGAGTAAAAAGTAAGAGGTGGCAATCAGCAGAATTTTCCGTATCTTAGGATTCCAAACACCCAGCAATGCACCACCGGCCAGCATGCCTGCACCGAAAAGGGCCTCTATCAAACTCACCTGATATGCCGTTCCCGAGAAATTCTTCAAGGTCATCAATGGCATCAAAGCTACCATAGGCATAACAAAAAATGTAACAAGAACTTCTGTTACCATAACCCAACTGACTCCTTTGTTGCGCATGATGACATTAAACCCATCTCGCATATCATAAAGCACATTCTTAGCAGAAGCATTTTCTTTTTTAGGATTAGGAATATACACAAAAAGTAAAGCTGTACAAGCTATTATGGCTCCAAATACATCCAAAAGCATAACAAGGCTCATGTCGAAGGCAAGCAGTAATATAGCCCCGAGAGCCGGTCCACCGATGTTACATACTGACTGAATCGCCTGGTTGATACCTGCAATGCGCATAAGCTCTTTCTCGGGTGCCAGCAATGGCACAGACGATTTCATGGCAGGCGTATGAAATGCACCACCGACAGAGCGCAACATAAGCAAAAAATATATATGCCATAGCTCAACTGTATTAAGATAAAACAACAATGCAATTATACCGGAACAAAGGGCGACGAAGCTATCTGCTCCAATCATAGTCCACTTACGATTCCAACGATCGACAAATACACCGGCAAAAGGACCTAATACCGCCTGTGGCAATAGGGCAGCAATTGTTGCAAATGACAATACTTCTGCAGAACCAGTTTTAAGACTAATCCACAAAACAATAGAGAACTGGGCAATAGAACTACTTAGTATAGAGAATAGCTGCCCGGTCCATATAATAATAAACTTTTTCTTCCAATTATTCATATTAAAGTTGAAATAAGATAAAGAATGAGATCATTCCTCTGTTGCATTTATACAGGAGGAAAAGAAGAATGAGATATACCATTACGAGAAAAGGCATATCAAAATAAGGTGAAACCGTAGCTAAGCCAGTTCCAAATAATCGACAAGTATGTCAAACAGATAAGTTGTTTTCATCAATTTTATTCTTTGCGGCGACAAAGATAAGATAATATTTCAAAATGTCACAAAAACAAAGAGGGTGTCCGAAAAGGGTACCCTCTAACTTTTTTCTTTTTTTGTGATTTA
>ERZ791737.67-NODE-67-length-149997-cov-19.368836_pt1 | contig 149997 bp, 126 predicted proteins | sample MGYA00510042_ERZ791737 | MGnify/ENA primary metagenome ERZ791737 (study PRJEB30046, sample SAMN00791965) | human gut metagenome | study: EMG produced TPA metagenomics assembly of the A metagenome-wide association study of gut microbiota in type 2...
CGCAGTCGTTGGCGATGGCAAAGGTCAGTTGTATATACTCTTGATAAGTGGGAGCAATGTCGGCTCCTGCACTCCTGACGGCTTCGGTCAGAAGGTGTAATGATGATAATGGTTCCATTGGTTGTTGTAAATTAAAGTTGTAATTCTCGTTTTCATTTTTCATTCCCTAAATAGTGCCCCTGGGTCGTGACATAGAAAGCAGGACCGTACCGGATCTTTTCCTGACGTATCTACTCCTTTCCCGGGTTGCTGGTGGTCTGCATCGTACATACAATGTACGTAGTTCATGGCCCAGCGGAATCCTTCGGAGGTGCCTTGACCGGAGGGGTAAGGAATGAAGGCTTTCACTCCTAACCCGCTGGGACTGATGAATGCCAGTGCAGGGTGCAAATAGGGATCATCGAATAATTCTTGTCGTAAGATTTCTGCTTCTTTGGAAGAATCGAGATGGTCGATGTCTACTACTACCAGTCCGGATGATTCTGCGAGGCAGTCGCTTCGTCGACGGGTGAAAACTCCGCAGGGTGTCACGTAGGGAAGTGTTTGCTGCTTCAGGCGGCGGTAGGTTTCTATGTCGCCTTGTAATGAGGCGTTTCGTACTTCGAGGGTTAGTGCGGCGAGCTTTTCATTGGAAGTGATCAGTTTGTATACTTCGCCCAGTTCCACTGTTCGCAGTGGAGTCATTGTGGCGCTTTTCAGGGTTTTTCCGGTTGCTTTGTCCTTTATCGGTGAGATAGGGGGCATGAATAGTGACATTTTGATAATGTTTTTCATTACATTGTTACTCTCCATTTGTATGATATATTTTTAAAGGAGAAGGTCTTGCGGTAGCGGGGGCACAACTAATTGCGACGGCGGTTTTCGTAGCGTTTTCTCTTGTTTTATGATGCAAAGTTAGGGATATAGTTCGGACTGCACAAGTGCAGATTTGTAGGCTTTTATGCATAGTTCCCCCTCGAGGGAATGCGTATAATGCCGTTTTGCTAATCTTTTTGTGGGCTGAAGCCTACATTGGAGAAAATGATAATTTTTTTCGCTTTTATTTGGGGGAGGAGACCTTTTGTTTAGGCGATTATGGCTACTGTCTTCTGTAAACATTTGTTGGACAGTTGTTTTAGTCATTAGACGATTTGTGATGTCTCGTCATGTTGCGCACGTGCGACAGCTTCCGTTTTTCACTGCTTGTGAAGTCTTTTTTGTCTTTCAGCAAGAAAGTGATGGCTTCTGCAATGATTTCCAACTCATCCAATAATGGATTCTTTCTGTGTGTAGCATCAATTTCGATGTCTACTGCATTTTCATCTCCGTTGCGGAGGGATAAAGCTAGTTTTTTAACATGATTATGATAAATTAAAAAACGGTGGCAAAGGTAATAAATATGGTTACAATGCCTCACACTTTATGTACACAATTATCTTACAGCTATCCATTTTTTTGATTCTACATCCAGTCTTTTTATAATCTTGGCAGGATTGCCTACAACAACACAATAATCGGGAATGTCTTTTGTGACGACACTACCGGCGCCAACAATGACATGTTTCCCAATGCTGATACCTGCTGTAATTACCGAATTAGCGCCAATCCAAGAGTCGTCGCCTATGAGAATGGCGGAAGTGTCTACTCCTTGTTTGTGTATGGGATGCTCTGTATCTTCATAACGGTGGTTTAATCCCGAAACTACAACATTCTGTGCCAGTATAACATGATTACCTATTTGTACAGGACCAATAATAGTAGAACGCAGTCCGATTCGGGTTTGATTACCGATGATGACATCGCCAACTCCATTATCCACCAATGAATATTCTTCTATTGTGCTGCCTTTGCCTAGTCGGAATTGATTGATGGGAGATACGTTCATAACTGTCTGTCTCCTGATGACAGCTCCTTTACCATGGTGGAATATGAACGGATTAAGTATATGCTTTACCCACCAGCGAGGACGGGCATTGCAGAACATCAAATAGTGGAGGCGAGATTTCCAATAAGGAGATCCATTAATCTTTTCTTTTATTTTTGATAGCTTCATGGCATTTGTTTTTTGTATTTCTTTGAAATTCCTCAATTGCTGCATATATTTTTTCTACACTATGTGCCCAACTATGGGTGTGAGCAAATGCTATGCGTTCAGCTTTCAGGTTATTATCATTGATTTCATTCAGAGCTTCCTGTATAGCACATAAATAGCTGTTTGTATCAGTTGCGAGATGAACATATTGGGCAAATACATCTCTCATGGTGTGTGTGCTTGTAGATACCACGGGTTTTCCCATGGCCAAATATTCATCTATTTTCAATGGATAATTTCCCTCAGTAATGGGATTTACCAACTGGGGATTGATGCAGATATTGAAATGCTGTATATATGCAGGGAGTTCGGCAACCACCTTCTTACCAGTGAAATATACATTTCTTAGTGTATGCAGCGGATGGTGAGCAAAATATTCATCTTCAGGGCCTACAAAGACAAAACTGTATTGTGGCAGTTGTTGGATAATAGTATATAGAAGTTCTGCGTCCAGTCGGCTTTGTATAATAGCACCCGTATATCCGATACGTGGAGCAGGGATGGACTCAAGATCCTTTGGAACATCATGTACCATACTGGCATCGTACAACTGGAGGTTGACTCCCGTATTGGTGGTATGAATGTTGTGATTAAAAGGTCTTAGCTCTTCTGTGAAATAACTGGAATTGGTAAGGACAATATCAGATTCTTTAACAATGAATTGCTCGCATACGGGACCATATTTTTGCCAATAGTTTACACCTATTACATAGTCTCTACGATAATAAACGGATATGGCAGGGTGTAGTAACTGTTTCAGATATCGGCTGCGGAAAAGATCAGTGTCAATGAGTAAGATAAAATCTTGAATTTTGTAGCGTTGTATAGCTGTTTTTATGGTGAGAGCTATCCGATAGTTATTATAATAGTTGACTATATCGAATAAACATTTGGAAGGCATACTGTTAGCAGGGAGTGCAGGAAAATTACAATAAATTACTTGGAAATTAGCATTTACAAATAGGTCGTTTTTTCGCATAGGGGAATGAAGCCAATTCGGAAATGTAGAAGGGGTATTGATGTAAAATACCCTGTCTTTTTTGGAAATTTCTAGTGCAGTGTTCTTAATGGTGCTGCCTATCCCGATATCCCATGATTGTAAACTGGTAATGATGAAATCTGCCATAAGGAACTTTTTTAGCAAAGATAATGTTTATTTCCGGTTGTGCAAATAAGAAGTTGCTTTGATTTTTTAGTGTTTTCCTAAGGCTGACATTCTTGCTAAAGAACAACAAATTCCATATAGTTCTTCTGAAAAATGATTTATGTTATAGACTTCTTCTGCTAATTTTTGGGCTCTTTTTCCCATTTGCATGGCTTCGTCCTCATGTTGGATTAAATATGTAATAGCATCAATCCATGCAAATATATCTTCCGCTTCTACCAATATTCCAATTTCTTCCTTTTCAATATCTATAGGATGATAAGGATTCCGGGTAGCAATAATCGGTTTTCCCAATGCTAATGCTTCAACAATAGATGTATGTCCAACACAATAATATATAGAATTAGAATATACAGGAATAGCAACACAGAATGAACTAGCAACCATTTTCATAGCTGTCAATGCTGCTTCTTTGGTATTCTCTACTAAACAGATATGTATATTGGGATATTTATCTATATACTGTTTGAGGAATGTATAATCATTTTCATAATTAACCTTGTTTGTGTAGATCTTCAAAGGATAATTTGTTTTAGAGAAAGCTGCTATTAAAGTATTAAAATCCCGATTTTCTCGGCCAGTGGAAACAAACCCGACTGCTTCTTTTGAGTATATCTTTTTGTAAAAATCTATATCGACTCCCCAATGAATTATTTCCATTTTAGAAGAATCCACCCAATGTAGCTTTTGGCTTTCCTGCATATTTAATGGAGAGTGGAATAATATTTTGTCAAATGATTGATATAGCCATTTATATAATATCCTTTTCGCGTAGCTACGCTCTCTTTTTAAACTCTTATGGGAAATTGCTATTATCGATGCTTTTATTAGTTTGAATTTCTTTAAGAAAGTCAACAATGATAGAGGACCTTCGTATACATAAGGTATAATGATGATGTCCGATTTGTCTTTTATTAACCGTATAGTGAAAGTAAGAGCAGCTATCATGCCAGATGGAATTAATTCATAATTGACATTTTCTCCTTTTTTAGCTAATTCCACAAAGCCATACAAAAAATGAGAAGGGTAGTTCCCTTCTTGATGGCGTCTGACTGATTTTCCAAAAGCATATCCTAAATAGGTTATTTTCATACTTTCTGCATTTTAGTATAAATCTTTAGGTATTGCTTAGTTGTATACTGCCAAGAAAATAGTTTTGCTCTGTTCAACCCATAGTCTCTTTGATGTCTACGCAAATCTTCGTTTTTCTCCAGTTGCAGAATAGCTTCTGCTATTTCCTGCGGTAGTTGGGGGTTAACAAGTATTCCACCTTCACCCGCAACTTCAGGCAAGGAAGAACAATTGCTTGTAATGACGGGAACGCCGCATGCCATGGCTTCTAAAACAGGAATCCCAAAACCTTCTAATAGTGAAGGATAGAGAAAGGCGAATGCATTATTGTAAAGGGAAGGCAGATCACTGCCAGGAACATAGCCTGTGTAAACGAGATTAGAAGTACAAATCTCAATTCCCAACTTTATTAGCATGTCTTCTACATATTCCTTTTTTAGGCCTGTTATCACTAACCGTAGCGGTTTTTTAGACTCGTTCAGATATTTCTTATAGGCGAGCAAAACTCCTTCTGTATTTTTACGTGGATCGGTATTCCCTAAGAAAAGTAAATAGTGTTCATCGGGCAGATATTTGCTGGTGATGGCATATGCTTCTTTTGTAGGTAAAAGACGGTAACATTCACTGTAGCCATTATGCACTACACTCAAGTGGTCTGCTATTTCTGGAAAGCGATTTAAAATATTGGTTCGTTCTGTTTCGGACACTGTAATGATGTGACGGCATTGTTTAAGAACGCGGGGAACATTCCAACGGCGATAGTACCATCCTAATTGTTGGTAGGCGGACATCCCCTTTCCTTTTTTTGTGTTCAGATATATGATATCATGCAATGTTAGAATAAGAGGAACAGGGCAGTGTAGTGGAGCAGTATTTGAAGTACAATGCAATAATTCTACACCGTACTTACGTATGGCCTTCGGCAGTGCCCATTGTTCCCAAAGAGGGTAAGAGGGACAACAGAGCTCTACAATCTGCATCCGTGGACTGTTTTTTAAACAAACATCTTCTCCTGGAGCTACAAAGACTACATATTCATTTTCATTACCGTCTTCGCAGTTTTGCAGATTTCGCAACACCTCAAGAATTACGAAATCCATTCCGTGTTTATCAATGCGGAAGATCCGTTGTGCCTCAATCCCAATTTTCATGCCGTTCCTTTCCTATATTTTTTGTTTTTTCTTTTTTCTGAATATGCGAGCGATATGGCTGAAGGCAGATGTAAATATAAGAACTGGCAACGACCAGAATGCTTTACGGAAATGGCGATTGATTTCTCCATCAGGCATAGCAATAAGGAAAGATACAAACAGTGCAATCAGCAATCCGTACCATTTTATGCTAAGCGGCCAGTTCAAAAAAGTCATTATCACTGCACATACAATGATATAGGCGATGAGCAGAAAACGGGAAGGCATCATCCATTGAAATAATTTTTCGCAAAGGTCCCATTTGCCTTGTAAAAAGGCAATCGGAAACTTTACAAAAGCTAGTAATGTACTACGATATTGGGAACTTAACCAGCGTTGGCGTTCCTTGCTATATCCGGCAGCATCAGCTGTTTTCTTACAATAACAGATAACTTCTTCCATATATTCTGTATATACATTCTCTTTGAGTAATTCCATTTCCATAGCTTTGGTGAAATCGCTTCCTGACAAACGAGGAGCAATACGGTGGAACATCTCAAAGTCAAACATCATTCCTGAGCCAATAAGAGCAGAAGAAAAACCTAAATTTGTGTGTGCTTTGCGGAATAAATGATTGTTGATTTCTTCACTTGTAGCATTTAGTACTGCAATATTGGTATCAAGATTCTCAGTCATACGATGTGCTTGAATAGCATCGCAACCAGAATAATAAGCATTGTTGAAAAGATTCAACGCATTAGGAACGACTTTATTGTCTGAGTTGAATATTGTTATGGCATCGTATTCGTTGTTGGAATATCGTTGCATGACTTGCTGTATGGCATATATTTTTGTACAAACTTCTTTGTCTGGAATGATAATGCTAATCGGCATTTGCAGTAGTGTGGCTAAATCTTCTTCGGAGAGTTGGGTAGCTGCCACAACAATATCATATTTATCACGAGGATATTGTTGAGTATCTAAAAAATGGTTGATGGATTCAATAACCTCTTGTCCATTTTTCAATACAACGAAAAGCACTAGGAAATGATGTTGCTTTTTGGATGGTGGATAGGGGTTCTTGTATTTTCGCAAGGAGGCAACCGCATAGATAAATAAGTATGCGACAGGGATGAGCAATAATAAAAATAAGATAGCGTCAGTCATCTGCAACGCATTGTTGTTTTCATTCATCCACCAATCCGGACTGAATATTTGGAAAAACTCATTCATATTCTTATTCGTTTTTTTGTTTTTTAAATTATTATTTCATCTTTTCCTAATTTCCTATCTATACTTTGGCCATTCAGAACAAAAGAGAGGAATACTGCAATTGTGAACATACCTGGTTGAAACTCCATGCATCGTCCCACATAACCGTTCACCCAAACCCCAAAAACGGCACACAATAGTGCCACAAGTATTTGGCGGAGTTGTTTATTTCGTATCTTGAACATAAGGAGATAGCAGCAACGTAATAAAAGGAGAACTAGCATACTGATATATAAACAGAGACCTACAATACCTCCTTCTACCCAAACCCCAACAAAAAATGAATCCGTAGCGATGAATTCTTCGTCTACAGTTCTTAGTTTTCGAACATCTACGACTTTACCTCCTACCCCCATTCCGAAGGGTTTGTCTGCTAAATAATAAGCAAATCGTTTTTGGTTTTCAAGTCTTACGCTAAAAGAGGCATCTTTATTGGGGCGGAATGCTGTACGCATACGTTTGATAAAAACATTATCATCACCGATATCAGTAAAATAAAAAAAGCTAAAAATGGATGCACCTACGATCGCTGCTACAATTATTCGAGTAAAATTTTTGCTGAGTAGGAGGTATAGAGCTAGACCAGCCAAAGGAACTATCATGGCACCACGTGTACCTGATAACATCATGCCGCCAAATGCTGCAACTGCTACACCAAGACTGAAAATCTTGAATATTGGCTTTTTGGCAGCAGTGGCTATAATCCCAAATGCAATAGTGAAAAGCCCCATACAAGCACCAAAATTGCCGGCATCAGTAAAAAATGAGAAATAGCGCATACCAGTTCTTAATACATGTGTACTGTATCCTCCGTCTTCTAACAGGAATTTTATTTCTGTACTATCAAATCCTCTGCGTTTCTGCCAATAAGCTTTGAATGCTGCCATTAGTACATAAAAGCCAAATAATAAGATCGTATTTTTCAGCAGTTTGGAGTCACAGAGTAGCATTCCTGAAAGAATATAAGTCAATGGTAACGTGAAATATAATCCACGATCTTCTATAAAGTTTTGTAAAGTAGCATAGGGAGTGATTAATATAAGAAAGCAATAGCTAACCCAAATGAATTGGAAAATTGTAAGTAGGTTAAATCCCTTTTTCAATGGATAACTTTCATGGTTGACTATTTGGTTCATGATGATGGAAAATAAACAGAAAGCAACCAAAATATCCATTATGATACTTAAACCTTGAATGCCAAGATATCGATAAATGGCTGAAAAATAGCATGTTATTGCTCCGAATAAGAAATAACTAAACATTGGCTTCTTTACTGCATAAAGCAGGGTAATAAGTACCAAAGGGCAAAATACAGTTCCTATAAAAAAATACCACTGTTGCATGATGAGACTATAGACCATAGACAATAATCCTACAATCAACAATGCATAAATAATGCCTGATGATGCCGGATTGATGCCTATATTTTTTAATACTCTCGTCATATCTTATACTTGTTCTTATTTTACCGCTGCAGGCTTTGAAGTCAATCCCAATTGCATTAAACGGTTGGTGAAAGAGTGCATTGGTGTATGGGGTGGCAACTCTCCTGTAAATGATTCAACTACTTCACGGTCAGCATTATTTAAGTAGAGATATAGTGGAGTACTTCCTATTGCCTCTTTGATAGGGGCAAATGTCGTAGTATCGCTACTACCCCATAAACGATAAGCATTAGCAATCAATAAGTTTGCATCTGCTTGCTGTAATACGGGTAAGGGGAGGGAAGCTTGACTGATAGCAGGGTACTCCACTAAGATTACATCCGGATGTTTTTCTGCATCATTAGGAATCCAAAAATCAGATAATTGCTGTGCTTCAATGTAGCTGACAGAATCTGCCTCAAAATCAACTCCTGCTTTTACGATACGTACATTCAGACCTTGTTCTTCCCAGTAATTTGCGAAGTATTTGCTTAGATAACTCTTTCCTTCGCCAGGCTCCATACTGAACAAACTGAATACAGCTGGATGGTCAGGGGTAATATAGCGATTTAACTGACGACAACTATAAGCTGCTGCGAGTCGATTACAAGCTTTCAGGAATCCACGGAATTTCAGATTGCTGACACCGTTGAATGCTGCAATAGTTGATAGTCCGGTCAGACGCTTGCTGCGGATTGGATCACGCAAGGTACGATCCAATAATTCTATGATCAGAAAATAGGTAGTAATAAATACAATACTTCCTAAGAAAGCAACAAGAATATATATAAAACGTTTGCGACCATTATCATTCAATGGGTATTCGGGGTGTGTGATGTCTTGCAGATTGCTGGTATTCATCTCAATGTTTTTTAAACGGAGATTTGCATCTGCCAAACCTTTTAGCTGTGTACGGTAATTATCTTCGGCAATGCCAATAGCACGTTCCTTACGGGTTACTTGTGTACCTACAGGAGACATATGGCTGTATTGGTCAAAGATATCTTGCTGCCGATTTTTCAAGACTTTAAGTTCTGCATTGGCTTTAGCCTCATTGATGAGTGCCTTCAACCATTCAGATACCATATCTTGAATGCCGACTCCTTCTTTGGAGAAATTGAACTCGTTTAAGTTATCTGATATGTGACTGACATTGTTTTCTGCTTTTTTCAACGCTTCTTTCTTTTGTCGTAACTCTTCTGAACTATTGGAGATATTGTCGGATATAAATATCTCATCTTCCATAATACTCTGGTTTAACTTGCTGATTTTATCAAGCTGTTGTAGCAAATTTGTGTTATTGCGGATAATCTGGCTACGGATATCCATCTTTTCATCCAACATTTTACGCAAAGCTACTGCACCTTCATATTCGCGCATTGCTAACTCTAAACGGTCGTCTACAGCATAGCGTGTAGCCGACAAAGCTTCTGTTTCTTCATTATAATTGATCACTCTCTCTTGTACACAATATTGCATCAAGGCTTCTTCTTCTTCGTTTAGGCGTATTTTGGCAAGTCGTACTTGTTCTTCAAAATATTTGATGACATCATTTGTTGATTTAAAACGAAGGACCTCATAAGCTTTGGAGAGTTCATCAATCAAAATAATGAGTGTTTGCTGAGTCATACCAGGATCTGCAGAAGTATAGGTTAGGTTGATAATGTCACTGACACCAGCGCGTTCTACAATAATTTCATCTAATGCTTGGGCACTATAAAATTGTCCTGGGCGGTTAAATTTGGCATACACAAAATTATTGCTGTTCTCATTTCGGTATTTGAATAAATTCTCAGTTGTTTTTTCCACACTTTTGCGGTCAACTAATGCCAAAACTTCTTTAGGAGTTTCTTGTAGCAATAAGCGATAGTGCTTTGCTTGGATGAAATGATTATCGTTCCATTCTTCTCCATAAGTTAATGCATTAGCCAACAAACGGACAGATACTTTTGATAAAGTTCCTTGCGATTTAGCAATATTAATCAGGTTATCAAAAGTTCCGTTTACCATAGTTCCGCTGACAGTACTACCGTCAATAGAAACCTCATTGGTTACACCTGCGTAAAGACTACTTTCTACAGTGTAACTATAAGGTAGGAATTGTGTGAAATATATAACGAGTCCTACGACCAATAGACTTCCCCACAGCAACCAATATCGGATGCGATAGAAAAATTGTGTTATGAATAAAGCTATATCCATTGTCTTGTTATTCTTTTATAATTTTTACACTGGTCAACATCTCCAATAAAACGATAGAATTATGCAGGGCTACGCGACTTTGTTCATAATTTGTTACGGCTCCGGTTCGGCGTGCACGCTCTAATGAAAGTGTTTTAAGGTCAATTAAACCTTGAATGAAATCATTTTCTGATATTTTCATCTGCGCATTATACATTGCAGCACTTTCAGCCTTGGCTCGGATTGTTGATAATTGCTCGGTCACAGCATTGTATGCTTCTAATACTCTTAAACGGCGTTCTTCCATCATTTCTTCCTGAACGTATTGTTGTTGCTCAATACTATATTGGTATTTTTTCAACTTTAATTTTCTGTTTACAAGATCGCCTACTGGAACTGTAACGCTTGCTCCTACATTAAAGTTATGCTGGGCACTTGACATCGTTGTTTGATACATAGGAGTAAATTCATCACTAGCATTACTAAGCACATTGTATCGACCGTATGAGTACATTCCATTAACCCTTAAGTAATTCCACCAATCTCTTTTTTGTAGACGATATTCATTTTTGGTTTGTTCCACTTGTGACTGTGCCCGTTTTATGGTGGCATTTTCTACTACAGCATCTAAAAATACAGACAGGGGAGGGAGTTTCAATTCTTCAAGATTCATAGGCGCTTCACTCGATACTTGTATGGTAGTATTTTGTTCCCATGCTTCATCTTCCATTTTTAATTTTTCCAACGCTTTGATACGTTCCTCCCTTGTCATATCTTCTTGCGCAGATACAGAAAACGGAACTCCCAGCAACCCCAAGAGGATTACACTGTAAACTATAAATTTAGTATATCTTCTTATCATCTTTAAAACTAATATAGTTTCTACTATTTCAATTATACATTCTCTTTTTGCACAAACGCTGTCACCGTTTTAAGCAAAATTTTCATATCCAACCAGAAAGAAAACTCGCGGGCATATTTTATATCCAGTTGCTTCCGTTCTTCGGCAGACATCTTACCAGCACCACCGCGCTTCTCAACCTGCCACAATCCGGTCAGTCCGGCGGGAGCCATGAAGCGTTCGATGTAGGTGTCGCTGGTGAGCAGTTCGGCTTCGTAAAGGGGGAGGGGACGGTTGCCGACAATACTCATATCCCCTTTTAAAACGTTGAACAATTGCGGAAGTTCGTCAATACTGTACTTGCGGATGAAACGGCCTACGCGGGTTACGCGAGGGTCATTCTCTATCTTGACAAACGTATTCTGTTTGTCTTGCGCTTTCTTCTTTATAAGATCCTCTTCGGAAATGATGCAATCGTCTGAAATGAATAAGGAAGCTTCTTCTTCGGGAGTACCGATAAGATCGTCGAAACGGATTTCGGGTTGGTCGTCCGTAAGCACTTCCTCCATCTTGTATTGGTTGAGGGCATTCAACTCTTTCAAACGCTTGTCCGCATTGGTGTACATGGAGCGGAATTTCAAGAAATTGAATATTTTGTAATTGCTTCCTACACGTTGTGACTTGTAGATGATTTTTCCCTTGCTTTCCATGCGGATGGCTATTGCCGTGGCGATAAGCAGCGGAGATAGTATGATTAACACTGCAAGGGCAAAAAGAATATCAAATACACGTTTCCACGTAGGCAAGTGGAAGGTGTTGAGTAATTTGCGGTGTGTCTGGCTGAACTCTTGCAGCTTATGCTCTTTGCGTAACATGAGGAATTTTATCATTTGCTGGACGCTCTCTTCATTCGCCATCGGGGGCAACGTGTTGTTGACACCTGCCTGCAGGTAAAGTTTGCGGTATTCGCTTTGCAGCTTTTCGGTAACAAGGATTATATAGACGCGCGGAAAGCGTTTGTGCAGGAAAGTGATGTCTTTACTGTCTTTTTCCGGGTTGTTTTGTTCGTAAAGTATGGATGTGTTATATCGGTCGCGGATACCGTCGATGACTTTTGCAGCTTTGTTGCAAGAGGAAACTGCCATGAACATACCTCCTACCACTTTGGTCAAGTGGTTGATTATGGATCGATTGTTTCCAATATAAATGTAATATAGCATATCCATATATAAGTAGGTATTAGAGGAACTTTTTAATACGGGCTTTCAATTCCATCGGATTGAACGGCTTCAGAATGTAGTCTTCGGCTCCGGCTTCGAGAAGGCGGATGCGTTCGGTGGAACTTTCTTCACTGGAAAGCATAACAACCGGAATGTCTTTGAAAAGTGCATTCTCCTTCAGATATGCCAGAAATTCACTGCCCGACATCTGAGGCATGCGAATATCAGAGATGATCAGAGCAGGTTCATTACCTTCATTCAGCCAGTTGATGGCCTGAACGGGGTTTTCAAAATATATCAGCTCATTTTCCTGACCTAAATATACCGAGAGTACCTTGCCTATGGCAGGTTTGTCATCTACAAATAATATCTTTTTCATTGCTTATGTCCGCTTGTTTATTTGCTATGTTAATGTTAATAAATTGTTTCGTTATTGGGGTAAGTTGTTTTCACTTTTGTATGCAGAAGCAGGCTCTTATTTATGATATTTTTTTCCATATTCAATATATGTTTTGTTTGATTACAAGCAAAAATACGCTTAATTAAGCTAATATGCCTTATTAAGGGGGGATAAATGCACACACGTTAACTCTATTTAAGATTTGAGTATGGGTAGATAAATCAAGTTTGTATTTAGAATCGTCAAATAATGGCTTGGTTTTCAGGATTGCCGTTTGGTAATTTCTCCTGCTAAGTCAGAGTTCATGCGATAGCGGATTTCAGCCTGGCTCAGTCCGTGGCCGAGAAGGAACATGAGTTTGGTGACAGCGCACTCGGGGGTGCTGTCGTAGCCGCTGATGACGCCCGCCTGAAGAAGTTGCAGACCGGTTTCGTATCGCTCCATCTCTACGGCGCCGCTTTGACATTGTGTAATGTTGACAATGACAATGCCACGTTCGCTGGCATCTTTCAGCTGACGGATGAACCATTCTTTCTGGGGGGCATTGCCGGAACCAAAGGTTTTGAGGACGACGGCTTTCAGTCCGGGGACGTGGAGCACGGAGTCGATGATGGTTTCTTGGATGCCGGGAAAGAGGGTGAGCACTACGACGTTGGTGTCGAAGAGGTAATGCGGCTTCATGGGGCGCGACGGGTCCGGACGGCGGATGCGGTGGTCGCTGTAGCGGATGTGGATGCCGGCTTTTGCCAGTGCAGGGTAATTGAAAGAACGAAAAGCGTTGAAGTTTTCGGCGTTGATCTTGGTGGTGCGGTTGCCGCGCATGAGTTCGTTCTCGAAGAAGATGCATACTTCGGGGACTACCGGGGTGCCGTCGGGATTTTTGGCGGCAGCTATTTCGATGGCGGTGATGAGATTTTCCTTGCCGTCGGTACGCAGGGTGCCGATGGGGAGCTGCGAGCCGGTGAGGATGACGGGTTTGGAGAGGTTCTCGAGCATGAAGCTGAGGGCAGAGGCGGTGTAGGACATAGTGTCGGTGCCGTGCAGGATGACAAAGCCGTCGAAGTAGTCGTAGTTATAGTTGATTATTTTGACAATCTTTGCCCAAAGGGAGGGCTCCATATCGGAAGAGTCGATGGGGGGATCGAACTGGTAGGAAGAGATGCGGTAGTTGAAGCGCTTCAGCTCGGGGACATGCTTGAGCAGGTGGTCGAAGTTGAAGTTCTCAAGGGCACCGGTCTCAGGGTTTTCTATCATTCCGATAGTTCCGCCTGTGTAAATCAGGAGTACGGAAGGGCAATCGACTTTCATAAACATCATATTGGAGTTCTTTTTCGGGCACAAAGATACAAAAAATATAATATATGTAGAAACAACAGAGACAAGTTCATAATGAGCCTGTCTCTGTTGTTTCTACATATACTATAAAGTTTTTATCCATTTCTTGCCTGCTGATGATTCTGTATATATCCAAAATATAATTGCAGGCACAGCGATTATACACATTCCTATCAAAGCAACCATAATATTAATTTTTTAAGATGTTATTTCCAATTTTGGCAAAAACAAAATCAAAGATACTTCTTATTTTTTATGAATAAAAATATATCGTATGAAATTTGAATATACTTTATTTTTTCAAGTCCTCCTTCAACTGCGTAATAGCCTTCTCCGCATCGCCTTCCGCCTCATTGAGCAGGGTGACGAAGCGGCTGCCGATGATGGAACCGGAGGAGTGGGCGCAGGCGGCATCGAAGGTCTGCTTGTTGCTGATGCCGAAGCCCACCATGCGGGGATTGCGCAGTTGCAGGGCTTCTACCTTCTTGAAGTAGGATTGCTTGGCGTCGTCGAAGTCTTTCTGCGCACCGGTGGTGGCAGCGCTGGACACCATGTAGATGAAACCATCGGTGTGGGCATCGATTTCGCGGACGCGGGCCTCGCTGGTTTCGGGGGTGATGAGCATGATGACGCGGATGTCGTACTTCAGGGCGATTGCCTTGTAGCTGGCTTCATAATCGCGGAAGGGGAGGTCGGGGATGATGACGCCATCGATGCCACACTCAGCACATTTTTGGCAGAAGGCCTCGAAGCCGAACTTCATGATGGGGTTGAGGTAGCCCATAAGGATGAGGGGGATGCGGACGTCGCGGCGGATGTCTCGCAGCTGTTCGAAGAGAAGGCGGAGGGACATGCCGTTGCGCAGGGCACGGGTGGCAGCATTCTGGATGACGATGCCGTCGGCCATGGGGTCGCTGAACGGGATGCCGATTTCGATCATTTGCACGCCGTTGCGTTCGAGGGTGCGGATGACGTCGGCAGTACCGTCGAGGGTGGGACAGCCGGCGCAGAAGTAGATGGACAGCAGGTTCTTGGGGCTGTCCTGGAAAAGTTGGTTAATGCGGTTCAACATAAGATTTATGATTTTAAATTTATTATTTCTTTTAGAAAGGTCTCGATACGCTCTACGTCCTTGATGCCCGGAGCAGACTCAAAACGGCTGTTGAGGTCGATGCCTGCAAAGCGGGGGTGATGGAATTCTTTGATGGCCGGGGCACTGTAAGAATTGATGCCGCCGCTGAGCAGAAAAGGCGTGGAGCCGTTGTAGCAGTGCAGGAGGCTCCAGTCGAACTGGTTGCCGGAGCCGCCGTACTGCGGGGTCTTGGTGTCGAAAAGGTAGTAGTCGCACGGTCCGTTGTAGGCGGAGGTGGCGAGCAGGTCTTTGGGCAAGGCGATGGAGAATGCCTTGATGAGATGCAGGCCGCCGGCATGCAGGGAACGGCAGTAGTCGGGCGATTCGTTGCCGTGGAGCTGGATATAGTCCAGGCCGAAACGGTCGGCATACATGAAGATGTTCTCCTTGCTTTCGTTGACGAAGACGCCGACGCGCTTGGCACGGGTGGGCAGGTATTCGGGCAACTGGCACAGGCAGCGTGGAGACTTGGGGTAGAAGATGAAGCCGATCATGTCTACGCCCAGTTGCTCTACGCTAAAGATGTTGTCGGCGCGGGTCATGCCGCATACTTTGGTTATTAAATCCATGGGGCGATTATTGTGAATTGCAAATAACTTTTCATTTCTCATTCTCCATTTTTCATTCTTCCACCGATTCCCTCATTTCTTTCAGCGCCTCGCCCGGTTGTCCGGTCTTCATAAACGTTTCGCCGATGAGGAAGCCACGGAAGCCGGCTGCACGCAGGCGGCGGATGGTTTCGGGACGGGAGATGCCGCTTTCGGAAACGAGAAGGGGGAGAGCGTCACTGTCGCTGCCTTCAGAAGTGGAGGCGTGAACGGCTTCGCGCAGTTGTTCGGCTATCCGGAAGGAGTTCTCCACGTTGGTGACGAAAGAGCCGAGGTTGCGGTTGTTGACGCCGACCATGTCTACCTCCTTATTAATATAGGAGAGTTCGGCGGGACTGTGAATTTCGAGCAGCACTTCCAGGCCGAGCTTGTGGGCTTGGGCGGTGAGGGTGGTGCATTCGTCGGGCGTGAGGCAGGCGGCGATGAGCAGTACGGCATCGGCGCCGACGATGCGGGCCTGCAGCAGTTGGTAGACGTCGATGATGAAGTCCTTGCGCAGGATGGGGATGTGGACGAGGGGGCGGGCGGTGCGGATGTCGCGCAGGGTGCCGCCGAAGAATTTCTCGTCGGTGAGGATGGAGAGGGCGGCGGCACCGGAAGCTTCGTAGGCAGGGGGGATGACGTCGGCCTGGGCGGTTTCGTTGATCCAGCCTTTGGAGGGGGAACGGCGCTTGAACTCAGAGATGATGCCCGAGGGCGAAGCGGCAAGGGCACGCTTCATGCTGCGGCGGGGAGAGGCGTCTTCTTGTAGAAGGGCGTCTGCTTGTTCCAGCAGTTGCTCCGGGGAGATAGCCTGCTTTTGCAGGGCTATCTCGATTTTTTTATTTTCGATTATTTCGGATAAGATATCGTTCATGATGTTATGGTTTTATAAATGATAATTTAGGGGCGCTCCGCCCCTAAATTATCATTTAATTATTAATCTCAATGAATTTTTTCAGCGTCTCCATCGCCCGTCCGCTTTCCAGCGACTGGCGGGCAATGGAGATGCACTCTTCAATCTCCTTCTGCGGCTCCATGATCTGGATGGCGAAGGCGGCGTTGACGATGACGCACTGCGTCTGCGCTGCCGTGGCCTGACCGCGGAGGATATTGTCGAAGATGCGGGCGGCATCTTCCTTGCATGCACCGCCGAAAAGCTCTTCGGGACGGGCATCGCTGAAGCCGAGCGCCTGCGGACGGTAGATGCGCTCGTAGTGGCGCGTCATCACTTTGAACTCGTCGGTGAGCGAGATTTCATCGTAACTGTCCAGACTGTTCACTACGGCGAAGTCGATGCCGAGCTTGTAGAAGACGTTGGTGTAGAGACGCATCTGCGAGAGGTCCGCCACGCCCAGCAGCTGATAGGCAGGCTTGCAAGGATTCACCAGCGGGCCCAACAGATTGAACAGCGTGCGCACACCCAGCGCTTTGCGCACGGGGCCGACGAACTTCATTGCCGGATTGAACAACTGCGCATGCAGGTAAGCGATGTTGCACTCCTCCATGCTGCGCTTCAGCGTGTCCGCGTCGTTGGTGAAGCGGACACCGTGCTGCTCGATGACGTTGCTGGCTCCGCTGACGGAAGTAGCGCCATAGTTGCCGTGCTTGGCCACCTTGTAGCCGGCACCTGCCACAACAAAACAGGCGCAGGTGGAGATATTGAACGTGTTCTTGCCGTCGCCACCCGTACCCACGATGTCGATCGGGCGGTAGGGGCTGAAGTCTATCGGGACGCGTGTCTCCATCAGTGCTTCGCGGAAGCCTATCAGTTCGTCGACAGTGATGCCGCGCATCTGGAAGGCGGTGAGCAAGGCAGCGATCTGTGCTTCCGGGTACATCTCTCGGGTGATGTTGAGGAGGATTTGCTTGGTTTCCTCCGAAGTGAGCTCTTCGTGGTTGAAGAGACGGGATAATATGGTTTTCATCTTTTTTAGTTATGAGTTATAAGTTATGAGTTATGAGGGATCATACGGCGTATAACCAGTTACTCAGTATCTTCTTTCCGTCCGGCGTCAGCACCGATTCGGGATGGAACTGAATACCGTGGACGTCGAACTTGCGGTGCTTCAGCGCCATGATCTGTCCTTCGGGGCTGATGGCTGTCACTACCAGATCTTCGGGAAGACTCGCGGCATCGACTACCCAGGAGTGATAGCGGCCGACGGGAATTTCTTCCGGCAGTCCGCGGAAGATGTAATCGGGTTCTACGAGCCGCACCGGGGTTTGCACACCGTGGAAGACATCGCTCAAATTAGTAAGCGTTCCTCCGAAGACCTGCCCGATGGCTTGTTCGCCCAGACAGACGCCGAGGATAGGCTTCCGTCCGGCATACGTGCGGATAACGTCGAGCAACAGTCCCGCTTCCTCAGGAATGCCGGGACCGGGCGAGAGGATGATTTTGTCGTATTGTTCCAGCTCTTCGAGGCGGAAACAGTCGTTGCGCAGCACCTCTACCGCTGCACCAAGCTCTTTCACCAAATGCGCCAAGTTGTAGGTGAAGGAGTCGTAATTGTCTATAATAACAGTCTTTATCATAATCTAATCTTTTTATTTACAATGTAAATTGTACATGAATTTACATTTTCTCTGCCATTTCGATTGCCTTTTTCAGCGCGCCGAGTTTATTGTTCACTTCCTGCAGCTCGTACTCATCGTTGCTCTTTGCCACGATGCCGCCTCCTGCCTGGAACCAGAGCACGCCGTTGCGGCTGACGAAGGTGCGGATGGTGATGGCTTGGTTCAGCGATCCGTTCAGACCGATGAAGCCGATGCAACCACCGTAGGCACCGCGGTTGTGAGGTTCCAGTTCGCTGATGAGCTGCATGGCCCGTACTTTGGGGGCACCGCTCAACGTTCCGGCGGGGAAGGTGTCGATGAACGCCTTGATCGGGTCGGCTTCTTCGTTCAGCGTACCGCTGACGCGACTGACGAGGTGGATGACGTGACTGTAGTACTGCATGTCCTTGTAGAAGTCCACCTTTACGTCGTGACAGTTGCGGCTCAGGTCGTTGCGGGCCAGGTCTACGAGCATGACGTGTTCGGCGTTCTCCTTCGGGTCGTCGTGCAGGTACTGGGCGTTGATGGCGTCTTGCTTGGCATCGCCGGTGCGCTTGGTGGTTCCGGCGATGGGGTCGATGTAGGCATGACGGCCTTCGATGCGGCAGTGCGTCTCGGGCGAGGAGCCGAAGATGCGGAAGCCGCCGAAGTCGAAGTAGAACAGATAGGGCGAAGGATTGATGCTGCGCAGGGCGCGGTAGAGTTTGAAATCATCGCCAACGAAGCGTTGTTCGAAGCGGCGGGAAAGGACGATCTGGAAGACATCGCCACGCATGCAGTGGGCGATGCCTTGGCGGATGTTGGCCTTGTGCTCGTCGTCGGTCAGGGGAGAGGTGGTTTCGCCGATGGCACGGAAGTCGTAGGCGGTGTAGTTGCGGTTGTGGATGGCTTTCTGCACCTGGTCCAGTTCGCTGGTCTCGCCGTCTTGCAGCATTTCGAGCAGCAGCATTTCGTTCTTGAAGTCGTTGAAGACGATGAGATACTTATATAATATGTATAGCATATCCGGGGCGTCGTTGGTGGCTTCGCGGCTGTCCTTCACGGGGATGTTCTCGAAGTAGCGCACGGCGTTGAAGGAGGTGTAGCCGTAGAGGCCGCAGTAGTCGCTGTATTCGCCTTCTACTTGGAAGCGGGAGAGGAAATCCCGCAGGGCGTTTTCTACGCGGTATTCGCCTTCGGCATTACTGCCGTTATTGCCTCCGTCGGAGATGGGACGCTCTTCACGACTTCCGTCGGGCAGGCGGAAAACGGCCATGCCGTGGTCGATGCTGACACTTGCCACGGGGCAGAGGCCGATGAAGGAGCGGTTGTTCTCGCTGCCATGATAGTCGGAACTCTCCATGAGGGCGCTTTGGGGGAAGATGTCGCGTACTTTCAGGTAGGTGCTCACCGGGGTGTGCAGGTCGCCGAGTACGGTGCGGCTGACGGTTTGGTAATGGTATTGTTTCATTGTTATTATGGTTTTTATTGTTTGGCTATAAATGGGAATTTACGGAGTATCTCAAATTCCTCTCCTTTCAGGCGGAGGAGTTTGAGATACACTTGTTATCACATGACACTAAATTATCATTTATCATTATAATTCAAATAAGTTTCTATATCCTTGTCTCCCCGTCCTGAAACCGTCAGTACCACCACATCACTCGGTTGGAACGTCATCTTTTCCAGGGCTCCCAGGGCATGCGCACTTTCCAGGGCAGGGATGATACCTTCGAGTTTGGTCAGTTCGTAGGCGGCGCGGATGGCTTCGTCATCGTTGACGGAGAGGACGAGGGCGCGCTTCTGTGCGGCAAGGTTGGCGTGCATGGGGCCGATGCCCGGGTAATCCAGTCCGGCGGAGATGGAGTAAGGTTCCTCTATCTGACCGTCTTCGTTCTGGATGACGTAGGTGCGGGAACCGTGGATGATGCCCAGTTTGCCGAGGGCGATGGTGGCGGCAGTCATGCCTGTCTCTATGCCTTTACCGCCGGCTTCGGCGAGGACGATCTGTACGCGGCTGTCATCGATATAGTGATAGATGGTACCGGCAGCATTGCTTCCTCCACCTACGCAAGCGATGAGATAATCGGGGCAGTCGCGGCCTTCGTGCTCCATGAGCTGCTTCTTGATTTCTTCGCTGATGACCGATTGCAGGCGGGCTACCATGTCGGGGTAGGGATGCGGGCCGACCGTAGAACCTATTATATAATAGGTATCCGACGGATGACAGCACCAGTCGCGGATGGCTTCGTTGGTAGCGTCCTTCAGCGTCATGTTGCCGCTGGTGACGGGGACGACGGTTGCTCCGAGCATCTTCATTTTCTCTACATTGATGTGCTGGCGCTCTACGTCCGTCTTGCCCATGTAGACAATGCATTCCATGTTCATCAGGGCGCAGACGGTGGCGGTGGCTACGCCGTGCTGTCCGGCACCGGTCTCGGCGATGATGCGTTGCTTGCCCATGCGGCGTGCCAGGAGGATTTGGCCGATGGTGTTGTTGATTTTGTGGGCGCCGGTATGGTTCAAGTCCTCGCGTTTGAGGTAGATTTTGCAACCATACTTCTCGGACAACCGGCGGGCCAGGTAGAGCGGAGAGGGACGGCCTACGTAGTCGCGCAGTAGTTGGTCGTATTCACGCTTGAAGTCTTCACTTTGCAGTACGTCGAGGTAGGTGTTCTGCAATTCTTCTACACACTTGTGGAGGATCTCGGGGATGTATGCCCCGCCGAATTCTCCGTAATAGCCTTCTTTGTCAACTAAGAAACTCATGTTGTCTATGATTTAATTATTGAATATTCTGTAAACGAAAAGAGCCCCGTCGCAGGTTTGCGACAGGGCTCTTTCTTATTTCTATTATATATCACATATATACATACGAGCACTGCTCCCTACGACTGTCGGAGTATCAACGGGTGCCACCACCAATATGTATTTATGAACATTGTTTTCATTGTCTTTTTTTGTTTTAACGGGGGCAAATATAAGCACTTTGTTTGAAACACCAAAGCAAATCTTACTTTTTTTCTTCATGAGAACAATTTTCTTGAAATATTGTTCTGTAACGATGTACACAGCGAATATTTACTTTAAAAAAGAAAGGATAAACAATGAAACGAAAACATTTAGTAGCCATAGGCGTAATTATTGCAATACTTCTCCTACTATATTGGCTTTTGGTGGCCGAAGATTTGAATGCCTGGTTGAATGTAAATTGATTTTCCGGGACTTTCGTGCGGAGTTATTCAGATAAAAATGTATCTTCGCAAAAAATAGCAGACTCATGAAAGGATTAAGTTATTCATTTTTGCGCGCCATCTGCGCGCTGGTAATAGGACTGGTGCTGGTGATGTTTCCCGATCAGGCCGGTGATTATTTTGTCATTACGATAGGTGTTATCTTCCTGGTGCCTTCGCTCATCAGCATCATAGGCTACTTTGCACAGAGCGCCGAGGTGCGCCGCCGTTTCCCGGTGGAAGGAGTGGGAAGCTTGTTGTTCGGCTTGTGGCTGATCGTGATGCCCAGCTTCTTTGCCGACTTGCTGACGTTTGTGCTGGGATTCATCCTGGTGATGGGAGGGGTGCAGCAGATTGCCTCGCTTTCGGCAGCCCGTCGCTGGATGCCGGTGCCGGGAGGCTTCTATGTGGTTCCGGTGCTGATTCTGATTGCCGGACTGGTTGCGTTGTTCAACCCTACGGGAGTACGCTCCACGGCGTTCATCATTATCGGTATCAGTAGTTTGGTGTATGCCGCTTCGGAGTTGCTGAACTGGTTCAAGTTTACGCGCCGCAGACCCAAGACACCGGGAGCTTCTGCAAAGACGATTGACAACATTGAAGACGCTGAAATAATAGACTAAAAAAACAGACCATGCGTTGAGCCGGAACAGATGGTCTGTTTGCCTCAAATGCATGGTCTGTTTGCATCAAACGGATGATCTGTTTACCCTGAACAGACCATCCGTTTTTTTATTCTTGCAACCACTTGTTTATCAACTCTATAACTTCTGCCTTTTCAGCTTCAGGCAGTGTGTTGATGCGTGCCAGATGGCAGCCGTCGGGCTGGATAAACACATGGATGTTTTTCTTTCCTTTTAGCCAGGTCACTCCGGCTGCCGTCCACGGATCGTTGCTGCCGTAGATGAATATCATTTTAGGATCGTTCTCTTTCAGGAACTTCGTGATTTTCTTGCTCAGCGTTTTGTCGAAAGGCATATCTTTCAACTCTTTGGGCAGCATCAGGCGATGCAGATAACCCTTGCTGGACTTGATGGAGAGGTACTTTTTGAAAGGACGCGTGTCGTAACCGTAGTACCCCAGTTCGCGGGCTGCCTGTACGAAGAAAGATTCTTCGGGACTGTTGGCAGTGAAATAGGACGGTTCGGCTGTAGCCAGCAGATGCTTTAGCAGGTCGTCGTCCGAAGCCGATGTGGCAGGGATGTTGCTGATGGGAGTGCACCATTGCCAGAAGGCGAAGGAATATTCCAGCACACAATAATCGTATATCTCTTCAATAGGGGCGCGGAACTTATAGTTATTCTCCGTACAATATTTCTCGAAGCGGGGCAGCAGCGTGGCTTTCCGTTTCAAAACTTCCAGTTGGAAATCTTCAATCTTTTTGCGGTCTTCGGCAGTAGATACTTTGCGGAGGAAGGGCTCATGACGTCCGTCTTCCACGCCGTAGCACAGCGGGGCTACATAGGGCACGGAGATGTCTACATCGTCCGGATAGAAGGTGCGGTAGAGCAGCGTGGTCTGTCCGCCTTTGCTGATACCTGTTGCAATCCACTTGCCGGGATAGATGCTCTTGAAAGCAGTGATGACGGCATGCAGGTCGTCGGCAGAGCTTTCGGCCGTGAGGTATTGCCAGTCTTTGGGTTCGGGAGTCGATTCGAGGAAGTAGCGGTATTCCACGAATACGATGTTAGTGTTGAGCATCTCGGAAAGCTCTTCGAAATATCCGGGGCGGAGGGCATAAGCGGCTCCGTAGCCTTCGGTTATGATGAGCGTGGGACGGTCGAAGCCGGCATGAGCCACGATGACGCGCTGGCGGAAGCTGCCTTTCTCGGGATGGCGATGGTCCAGCGGTTGGGTGAAGTAGGTTACATACTTTTCGGAAAACTTGGTCGATTCCAGCGGTTTGGTTTCCGTGATGGCGGAAATCTTACTCAGTTTTTCTTGCAGGGCGGTTTGTGCAGATGCAGAGATGGACACAAACAGCAGTACGAACAGCAGTAGCGCTGTGGAGCGGAGATGCAGATTTTTCATAATGAAATAGTTGTTTTATGTTGGGCAAAGATAACTTATTTTATTACTATGGGCAAACGTTCGGCCCGGTAAAAAAAGGGAGGGAGAACTGCCTCACGGTACCTCTCCCCCTGCAAACTTAAAACAACCAACAAAAGAAATAGATAACTTGTGCCGCGAGGGCACTCTCAGGTTTCCTTCCGGAGTCGTGAGATTACCTATTTTTTTATCTTATAAATAGCAGTTCTCTATATTTCGGCAACGTCCACATCTGGTTGTCGATGATAAGCTCCAACTTGTCGATGTGGTAACGGATTTCTTCCATCATCGGCACGATGGTGTCGTGGTAGGCGATGGCTTTTTCGCGTTCACATTCTATCTTGTTGGCAACCTTGCGGGCCTCGATCATGGCATCTACATGCTCCTTGATGAAGGCGGTGCGGTCGGCAATCTCTTCGATGAGTTCCAGGTTCTTGGCAGACAGCTTGGCAGCTTTCTCTGCGGGGAAGAGGTCTTTCATCTTGTATACGTTGTCCACCAGATCGGTTTGATACTGCGTAGCTACAGGGATGATGTGGTTCATGGCCAAGTCTCCCAGTACACGGGCTTCGATTTGGATTTTCTTGGTGTAAGTTTCCCACTTTACTTCGTTGCGGGCTTCCAGTTCCTTTTGCGTCATGACGCCGATAGACTCGAACATCTTGATGCTTTCGGGCTTCAGGTAGTTGTCGAAGATGACGGGCACGCTGGTTTCGCAATCCAGACCGCGGCGGGCAGCTTCGGCTTTCCATTCGTCGCTGTAACCGTTGCCATCGAAGTGGATGGGCTTGCAGATCTTGATGTACTTGCGGATGACTTCGAGGATAGCCGAAATCTTCGGTTCGCCTTTTTCGATAAGGGTGTCCACATCTTTCTTGAATTCAATCAACTGTTCGGCTACTGCGGAGTTCAGGGCTATCATGGCGCTGGCGCAGTTGGCTTCGGAACCTACGGCGCGGAACTCGAAACGGTTGCCGGTGAAGGCGAACGGGCTGGTGCGGTTACGGTCGGTGTTGTCAATCATCAGTTCGGGAATCTGCGGGATGTCCAGTTTCATGCCTTGCTTGCCGCTGAGGCTGATGAGATCGTCTTTGGTGCTTTCTTCGATATGATCGAGCACTTGAGACAACTGCTTGCCCAGGAATGAAGAGATGATTGCGGGAGGTGCTTCGTTGGCACCCAGACGGTGAGCGTTCGTGGCGCTTGAGATGCTGGCTTTCAGCAATCCGTTGTGCTTGTAGACGGCCATCAGGGTGTTCACTACGAAGGTGATGAAGCGCAGGTTGTCTTCCGGTGTCTTGCCCGGACCCATCAGCAGGATGCCGGTGTCGGTACCCAGCGACCAGTTGTTGTGCTTGCCGCTACCGTTGACGCCCTTGAACGGTTTTTCGTGCAGCAGCACGCGGAAGCCGTGGTGACGGGCGGTCTTGCGCATCAAGGCCATGATGAGCATGTTGTGGTCTACAGCCAGGTTGCACTCTTCGTAGATAGGAGCCAACTCGAACTGGTTGGGAGCTACCTCGTTGTGACGGGTCTTGACGGGGATGCCGAGCTTCAGCGCTTCAATCTCCAGTTCCTTCATGAAGGCAGCCACACGGCTTGGAATGGCACCGAAGTAGTGGTCTTCCAGCTGCTGGTTCTTGGCCGAGTCGTGGCCCATCAGCGTGCGACCGGTCATCAAGAGGTCGGGACGTGCGGCGTACAGACCTTCGTCTATCAGGAAGTATTCCTGTTCCCAGCCCAGATAAGAAACTACTTTCTTCACATCGGGATTGAAGTAACGGCATACGTCTACGGCAGCCTTATCCACAGCGCGCAGGGCTTTGAGCAACGGTGCCTTGTAGTCCAGAGACTCGCCGGTGTAGGCAATGAAAATAGTTGGGATGCAGAGCGTATCGTCCACGATGAACGCCGGAGAGGAGGGGTCCCATGCAGAGTAACCGCGAGCTTCGAACGTGTTGCGGATACCACCGTTGGGAAAACTGGATGCATCCGGTTCCTGCTGTACGAGCAGCTTGCCGGTGAATTCTTCCATCATACCGCCTTTGCCGTCATGTTCTACAAAAGCATCGTGCTTTTCGGCAGTACCTTCGGTCAGCGGGTGGAACCAGTGTGTGTAGTGGGTTGCTCCCATTTCGAGGGCCCATTTCTTCATGCCGGCAGCCACTTCGTCGGCAATACTGCGGTCCAGGGGGGCACCGTTGTCAATCACGTCAATCAGTTTGGCATATACCTTGCTGGGCAGATACCGGAACATCTTTTCCTTGTTGAATACATACTTGGCGAAATACTCTGACGGACGTTCCGCCGGAACTGCCACTTCAACGGGTTTCTTCTTGAACGCCGTTTCTACTACTCTGAATCTCAATTTTGACATAATACCTTGAGTTGTAATTGTTGGTTTAAAAAAACTTATTGTTAGAGTGAAAAAAACTTCATCTTTAGTTGTTCCCGGAGGGGCGGCCAAGCCCGACCGGGAGGTTATGTTTAGTTATAGGCCGACTCTCCGTGTTCGTAGATGTCGAGACCTTCTTCTTCGATGCGCTTGGAAACGCGGAGTCCGTGTACCATATCAAGACCCTTGAAGATGAGGAATCCCATGCCGGCTGCCCATGCGCCTACTACGAGTGCGCCGAACAACTGTGCGAGTAAGAAACCTGCACCTGCACCGTAGAACAGGCCTTCGCTGGTAGAGAACAGTCCGGTGAGTACCGTTCCGAGGAAACCGCAGACACCGTGTACGGAAGATGCACCCACGGGATCGTCAATCTTCAATACTCTGTCGATGAACTCTACCGAGAATATCATTACTACGCCGCAGATGGCTCCGATGATGACTGCACCCGCAGCCGAAACCGCGTCGCAACCGGCCGTGATACCTACCAGACCTGCCAGGATACCGTTCAGCGTCAGTGACAGAGACGGTTTGCCGTACTTCCACCAGCTGATGCAAAGTGCAAAGAAACCTCCGGCACATGCGGCCAGGTTGGTGGTGAGGAACACATGAGAGATAGCGATCTGGTCGGCCGTAGAAGAGGCTGCCAGCTGCGAACCCGGGTTGAATCCGAACCATCCGAACCAGAGGATGAATACACCGAGCGCCGCCATCATAAGGTTGTGTCCCGGAATGGCCTTCGACTTGCCGTCCTTGCCGTACTTACCGATACGCGGGCCCAGAATGGCTGCACCTACCAGGGCTATCCAGCCACCTACGGAGTGAACCACCGTAGAACCTGCAAAGTCGTGGAAAGTCGCCCCGAACGTATCCATCATGAACGAACCCTGCTCGCCGTTCATCAGCCAACCACCGCCCCAGGTCCAGTGACCCGAAATCGGATAAATCAGTACGCTGATAAAGACCGTGTAGGCCAGATACATGGAGAACTTGGTGCGCTCTGCCATGGCGCCGGATACGATGGTGGCCGCTGTGGCGCAGAACACGGTCTGGAATATCAGGAAGCCTTCCGAGGGAAGTCCGCCTCCGTCGTAGAACGAAAGATTCATGAAGTGGGGCATGCCGATGAATCCGCCGATGCCGAACATCAGTCCGAAACCGATGAACCAGTAGAGCAGCGAACCGAACATGAAGTCCACGAAGTTCTTCATCAGGATGTTGGCTGTATTCTTGGTACGGGTGAAGCCCGCTTCGACCAGTGCGAAACCCGGCTGCATGAAGAACACCAGCATAGCTGCAAGCAGCATCCAGACGGTGTTCAGTCCGTTGGCCAATTCGCCGATTGTATCGGAAGCTGCCGCGTCAACGGGAACTTCCACGGCGGTGATTACTTCGGTGGCTGTTGCCGCAATGCTGTCCGTTGCTGCGGCATCTTGTGCAAATGTATCGGTGGTAAAGCAGAATGCCATGAATATAGCAATGGCTATACACAGTCGGGCAGAACTGCGTTTTATATATTTGTCCATAATCTCTTTACTTTATTTAGTTGTATTGTACTTCTTCTTGTCATCAGGGCACGCTGCCCCGATGGGTATATGTGGCTTATGCTGCCTGCTTATCTCTCTTGCTCGGCATTATAGAGGGCAATGTCGCCCCGTTCGGCAGTGCGGATGCGGATGGCATCTTCGATGGGAATGACGAAGATACGTCCGTCACCGATTTCGCCGGTCTGTGCAGATTTGATGATGGCTTGTACGGTCTTCTCTGCATTCTTGTCGCGCACTACGATCGAGATAAGGATTCGCTCGATGGAGCTGGTGTCATAGTGCACACCACGGTAGATGCGGGCCTGACGGGATTTCCCGATACCTCTGACGTCGTAGTAAGAGAACCATTCGATGTCCGCTTCGAGCAGTGCGTCCTTCACATCCTCGAACTTTGTTTTGCGGATAATAGCTTCAATCTTTTTCATACTTTAAACAATTTACGATTCTACACTCTTTTAGAAACTCAGTCCGACTACAAAGTATGCACCCTCCGATCTTGGATTCCAGGTTGCTTTTGCAAACAACGGGAGGGAGAAGGAGTCGGTAATCTTGATCTCTTTCGATGTGCCCAGACTGATGTCGCATACGGCAAAGCCGTTGGCACCGTAGAAATCAGTAGCCCAAGGGGTGGCACCTACTTCGGCTGTCCAGTCCAGCCCTCCCAGCTTGAAGGGGGCTGCTACGGAGACGTAGGATGAATAGGCCCGGTCGCCGTCTTTGTTGAGACCGTCGACACCGGCAAAGTTTGTGTACCAGTTTACAGCCAGCGGACCGAAATCGTAGCCAATCTGTGCTTCGAACAAGTGGGAATTGGCTGCATCGTGGGTACCGTACTGGAAGTATTTGGCCGTCTCTCCGTCGCCGGTCTTGTTGAACCAATAGTCCGTCACCGATATGCTGAAGCCTCCGGTGGAGTACCCCAATGTGAGATCGAATTCTTTTGTGTCGGTACTTTCGAGTCCTACTGATCCCCAAGCTCCCAAAGAGAAACCCTTATAGCCTACAGACATGCCGGGCTGAAGGCTTACGCCTCCCAAATCCTGACCACGCCAGATGTAACCGCTTACGAGGTCGGCGCTTACCGATGCTTCTACTTTGTCCTGAGCCTTTGCCGTGAAAGGCATTGCAATTGATAATAGCATTGCCATTATCCCCAATTTAACGCTTTTTGTTTTCATACCTTTTTACCTTTAAGTTAAGAATTTTGCGGATGATCAGTCCGGCTCACCTATAGTGTAGCGCTATTGTATAGTAGTTTGTAGTTGGTCGTTTAAGATAGCCAGTTGCGGATGCGTCTCATAGCTTCCACGCAATCTTCGTATTTGCCGAAGGCGGTCAATCGGATGTAGCCTTCGCCGCTGGGGCCGAAACCTACGCCCGGAGTGCCCACCACGTTGGCTTCGTACAACATCTGCTCAAAAAACTTCCACGAGCCTACGCCGTTGGGTGTTTTCAGCCAGATGTATGGAGCGTTCACTCCACCGTACACTTTCAGTCCGGCAGTTTCAAGGCCTTCCTTCATGGTACGGGCGTTGTTCATATAGTAATCAATTGTTTCCTTTATCTGTCGCTTGCCTTCCGGGGTGTAGATGGCTTCCGCACCTCGTTGGGTGATGTAGCTGGTGCCGTTGAACTTGGTGCATTGGCGGCGGTTCCACAGCTTGTTAAGTGGAATGCGTTCGCCTCCCAGGGTGGCGGCTGTCAGCTCTTTGGGTACTACGGTATATCCGCAGCGCATTCCGGTGAATCCGGCAGTCTTGGAGAAGCTGCGGAATTCGATGGCGCATTTCTTGGCACCTTTTATTTCATAGATGGAGTGGGGCACGTCGTCTTCCCGGATGAATGCTTCGTATGCGGCATCGAACAGGATCAGTGTGTCGTTGGCAAGTGCGTAGTCCACCCACTTTTTCAGTTGCGGTTTGGTCAAGGTGGTTCCCGTGGGGTTGTTGGGGTAACAGAGGTAAACGATGTCGATACGCTTGTCGGGGATTTCGGGGATGAAGTTGTTTTCGGCGGTGCAGGGCATATAAGTCACGTTGCTCCATTTGCCGTCTTCTTCCAGTACTCCGGCACGTCCGCACATCACGTTGCTGTCGATGTAGACCGGATAGATGGGATCGGTTACTCCCACGCTGTTGTCGTGGCGCAGAATGTCGCCGATGTTTCCCGTATCGCTCTTTGCCCCGTCGTTTACAAAAACCTCTGTGGGACTGAAGTGAATGCCGCGCGATGCGTAATCGTGCTTGATGATGGCTTCAATCAAAAAGTCGTACCCTTGTTCGGGACCGTAACCGCGGAATGTTTTCGAGTCTGTCATCTCCTCCACTGCCTTGTGCATCGCCTCGATGCAAGCTGGTGGCAGTGGACGGGTAACGTCTCCGATACCCAGACGGATGATCTCTTGTTTGGGATGCGTTATCCTGAAAGTATTAACCTTTTTAGCTATGTCTGAAAATAAGTAACTACCGGGTAGTTTCAAGAAATGTTCGTTTACTAATGCCATATACTTGTTTTTGTTTTAAGTTAGTTCTATTTCTCCGTCGAATACCTTTGTGGCTCCTCCCGTCATGAGGACATGTTTTGTAGCTATGTCCCATTCTATGTTCAGCGAGCCTCCATCCATGATGATGATTGATTCTCTTCCTGCACGTCCTGTCAGGGCGGCGGCCACGGCGGTGGCACAAGCTCCGGTGCCGCAGGCCTGGGTGATGCCCGAACCCCGTTCCCAAACGCGCATCCTTATTTTGCCTTCGCCCAGTACCTGGGCAAACTCTACGTTGATGCGTCCGGGGAAGAGCGGATGATTTTCCAGCTTCGGACCGATGGTGTCAAGGTCTACCTCTGCAATATCATTAACAAAAATCACCAGGTGAGGGTTCCCCATTGACACGGTGGTCGCTACATACCGTTCTCCTTCTACTTCGATGGGTTGTTCTTTCATTGGTTTGGCACCCTTGCCGTCATAGTCTACCGGTTCATCGGCCGGTATGCCCATGTCTACGGTCACGGTATCTACTTTTCCGTCTGCAATGTGTAGCTTCAGTATTTTAATACCCGACCGTGTGTCAAGGGTTATTTCAGTTTTCTCTGTCAATCTGTAATCAAAAAGATACTTTCCTATGCAGCGGGTCGCATTGCCGCACATCATGGCTTCGGAACCGTCGGCATTGAAGATGCGCATGCTGAAATCTGCGTTTTGGGGCCGACCGATAAGTACCAGGCCATCGCTGCCAATTCCCGTATGCGGCGCACTCCATATCCTTGAAAGTTCCTCCGGATTTTCAATGGGGTATTTGGTGGTGTCTACATATATGTAGTCATTTCCTGCGCCATGCATTTTGGTGAATTTAATAACTCTTGTCATTTTGTACTTTGTTGGTTAATTAAAATATCCTTTTGTTTTATTTCACTGCAAATATACGACGTTTTGTTCAATGTTTGATGAAAAGCGTATCTATTTTCTATTTATTTTTAATTAAACTTTCAGTCGATACAAATATACGCTATTCCTGTTTCAATTTAAAAGCATATAGTGCTATATTTGAATAAATTGTAATCAAGATGCAATCTTAATTTGATTTCAAATAAGAAAAAAGATTGTTTATTCGAGTAATTGCTACCTTTTTGAAACAATAAATCCGCTTCATTGTTGACATAATGAAGCGGATTTTCTTATTTTAGTTTCTAAATGTACGTAGGTTGGCTATTTCTTCTTTATGATTTCCTCTAATAGCAGGGGTTCGTTGGTCGTAATGAAATCTACGCCCTGGTCGATGAGCCATTCCATGTCTTTAGGGTCGTTCACGGTCCAGGCATTTACTTTCATGCCGAGGTCGTGGCATTCTTTGATCCATTCGGGGTGCTTCTTGAAGACGCTGAAGTGGTAGTCCGGTCCGGCGCAGCCCCATTCTTTCAACTCTTTGGGAGAGAGGTCACCTTCCAGGTAGTAAACGGGAGTACCCTGGGGAGCCAGGCGGATAAATTCCTTGGTGGCATGGCGGGAGAAGGTGATGTATTCGGTGCGGTCCTCAAGTCCCATGTCTTTCACCATCTTTACGATGTCCTCTACGGCACGGGTCTCCTGTTCGGGAGTTTTATGTGCTTTCAGTTCCAGGATGAGGCGGGTTTTCAGGCTTTTTGCTTTGTCCAGATACTGTTGCAGGGTGGGGAGGGCTTCGCCGTTGTCCAGTTGTACGGCGGTGCATACCTTGGCGGTGGCATCTTGCATGGTGACGCCTTTGAAGGTGGCATCGTGGTTAACGACCAGTTGGTGGTCGATGGTGAGCCATACGTCGAACTCGGAGGCATAGCAGTCGATGGAGTCGGCTTTTACGAGTGCAGCGATGGAGTTTTGCGCAGAACCGGCGGTGTTCCAAAAACCGCGGTGTGCAATGACTTGGGTAGATTGCGCCTGCATGGTGCCACATGCGGTAAGCGCCAGGGCAGAGGCTAAAAAGAGATTTTTTAGATTCATAATGATTATGGTGTTTGTTTTGTGTACAAAGGTAGAAAATAAAAATGAAACTCATTGATGGCTGTATAGATTATTGGTGGAAAATAGAGAATGAGTATAAAGTTCTCATTCTCTATTTTTAAATCTAATCCTGGAGTAATTTCAGTATATACTTTCCGGGCATAACGATGCGGGCTTTCAGGTGGGGTGAACTGTTCAACTCATATAGGATTTTCCAGATTTTCCCTCCCAGTCTTCCGAAATCTGTCAGTCTCAGAATGGCATTCAGATCGTGGATGTCGGTAACTTTTTGCCTTGCCAGTTCCTCCATCAAGCCTTGGTAATTATGCGTCTGTTTGTTGAGCGTGTACTCCGGTGGAGTCAGAAGAATCTCCTCCTTCTTTTTCCTCGTCTCCCCTTGGGGGAGATAGAGAGGGGTTTTCTTTATTCTCTTTATTTTGTTTATTTGCTAAAGCACTGCTTGCCTTCGCGTCTCTGATTCTCTGCTGGTTAACCAGTCCACCGCGACGCCCTGCCTCCTTTTTAGCTTCCTGTTGGGCGTCCCATGGTTCCATGCGGCGGCTTAGTCCGGGGGATGAGAAGCTTGTCTCGTTCACCTCGAACAGCGCATAGTCATAGATGATCCGCTTCAGTGTGGCGGTTGTTACCCTTGCCTTTTGTGCCAGTATGGGAATCACTTTCAGGCTGGCTTTATATTCGTTCTGTAATCTGAGGAATTCGAGCACTGTCCAGTAAATGCCATATCCTTTCATACCTTCTTCTTGTATCATAATCATTAATTTTAAATTGCTGCCAGCATTGGCGTCATGTAATAAATAAGCCTCCATAACTTTTAACTTCAGTATTTTTGTTAGTTTACTATCGGTTTCCATTCCAGAAAATTCTCAATCAGAAAAGTCCGCCAGCCTTGTTGTTCTGCGTCCCAATAGGCTACGTGTGCTTTGATGCTTGTCACGTCATGCTTCTTTTTGAAGTCGTTTTCGTAGGAAAAGAGGGTTCCTCTTCCCATATAGAAGCTGCCGTCTTGCTTTCGGTAGGCTATCAAAGCATATCCGTATTGCATGTATTCCAGCAAGGAGTTTATGCGCTGTGCCATCCATTGTACAGACTCCATGCTCAATGTTGTGTTTTCTGTGATCCGTTCTTCCCATAGCTTCTTTGTTTTTTCTTTTTTGGATACAAATTTTTCCTCTGACCCATTTTTTTCTTTTCTCATTTTTTTATGTTTTTAGTGTTAGTAAATATGTGATAATCAGCAATGAAAAAGGGCTACTCCTTTCAGTGTGGATGGCTACACCCTTGCCTTGTTGAGGCTACACCATCCGATGAGAAAGGTGTAGCCCTTCTGTCCGGTTGCTGACGGCGGCAAAATTACTGCCTTTTCATGTACTGAACTATCAGTGATTTATCTTTACATCATATCCGTAGGGGTCAATTTGTGCGGTGTCCTCTTGTTTTATTATGGCCCATACCTTCTCCAGCTCGGTGATTATCGTACTGTAAGTCAAAGGCTTTTGTTCTCCTCTGGTTCTTTTTGTGAAGTTTTCGGATGCTACGAGTAGTTTGGCTATATCCGTTATTTTTCTGATTTTTGTGCCTTCAAAATACCCTGATTTAAAAGCTCTTAAATAACCTACATAAATATGGGTTTGGTCTCCGTAGTAAACTCGTTCTGCCAATAGCTTTTCATCCACTATGGAACAGTGTTCCTTTACTTTTATTTTTCTTGATTTCTGTGTATCAGATTGATACGACGTGCTTCTCAGTTCGTTACCGTTGAGATTTTCCTTTTTTTGAGTTCTTTCATTTGCATAATACTTCTTTCATTTAACTGTTTTTTGTTCTGGTTAAAAAATGCGAAAGTATAAAAAGTGGGGGAGAAATAAGGAGATTTGGAGGAAAAGATGAATGATTAAATCGTAAATAGTTGTAATACAACGTGTTGGAACGCCCATTAAACGTACGTTTAATGGGCGCAAATATAGAGATGTTTTTTGTAATGACAAAATGTTTGATAAAAAATATTCCTAATAATAAATGGTTGTATGTTTAGTGTATTGATTATCAGTAAGATAAATATTGTATCTAATCAGTTAAATAGTTCTTGTTTTTAGCTTTTTCAGAATGTTTTATAGGGCTTTGAAATAGGCGTTCAAAAAACGTACGTCTAAAAAACGTTTTTTGTTCATAACACGTTCGTTTATAGTCTCTTACCAGAAGGTAATGAACAACTACAGAAAATCTGTTGACAAGAGGGGCATAAAGCTTGTCGTATTTTACATAGAGTGCTCGCAAGTGATTGAATTACAGTTATGTACTGAGAATTCAAAGCCCCGGAGGAACACCCTTTTCTGAACAAAATAACGAAAATGGAAGCGGATAAAGAGACCGAAGTCTGGTATGCCATGCGTGCCACCTACCGTAGAGAGCTTGATGCCATGCATCTTTTTGAAAAGGAAAGATTAGGCTGTTTCGTCCCTATGCAATATAAGGTAAGTATCCGTAAAGGGAAGAAAGTTCGCGCTTTGGTTCCTGTCATTCACAATCTGCTTTTTGTCCATGCTCGTCCTTCAGAATTGAAGCGTGTCAAGTCTCAGGTCACTTACTTGCAATATATCACCGATACCCGTAGTGGACAGAAGATTATTGTCCCCGACAAAGATATGCAGCGTTTCATCGCTGTATCCGGCACCTATAATGACCATCTCTTGTATTTCCAACCTGATGAACTGAATTTGTCGAAAGGCACCAAAGTTCGTGTCACCGGTGGCGAATTCGAAGGTCAGGAAGGTATTTTCCTGAAAGTGAAAGGTGCCCGCGACCGTCGTGTAGTCATCCAAATACAAGGTGTCATCGCTGTTGCCATGGCAACCATCCACCCGGATCTTATCGAAGTAATCAAATAACATCTGAAATCATAAATCTGAAATAATTATGTCTCTTTTAGAAGAAGCAATTACTCTTCAGCGTGCCGCGCACGACCTGATGTATCTTGGTGTGGACGGGAGCCCCATCTATAGCGATGATTTGTCCCGCCGCAACGGTGAAGTTTATCGTCTGACTACGGCTCTGTATAATTCCGGTGTCAAAGGTTCTACCATTGGGGAACAGGCGAATATCTATCTTGCTCTTTTGATGGGCTATAGCGCATCATTCATCGACCACGGGGAGAAGCAGAAGCACGTCCAGGAAGTCTTGGACCGTTGCTGGGACATCCTCGACATCCTTCCTGCTTCGTTGTTGAAGCTCCGTCTGCTTACCGCTTGCTACGGTGAAGTGTTCGACGAGCCTTTGGCCGATGAAGCCCGCACTATCATCTCTTCATGGGATTCCACATCGCTTACTCCCGAACAGCAGGAAGCTATTGACGAGTTCCGGAATGTGGTGGAGAATCCTTATCCGTGGGAAGAACTGGAGGAGTAAAAGCAGAGATAAAGCTGAAGAAAGATAGAATATGAGAAACTTTGAAGATTTGCAAATAGCAGTTGCTGGTACCGGTTATGTCGGTTTGAGCATTGCTACTTTGTTGTCACAGCATCACAAGGTGACAGCCGTTGATGTGATACCTGAAAAGGTGGAAAAGATTAACAATCGTATATCTCCAATTCAGGATGAATATATAGAGAAGTATTTTGCGGAGAAGGAACTGGACCTCACTGCAACTCTTGATGGGGCATCTGCCTATAAGGATGCTGACTTTGTGGTTATTGCAGCTCCTACAAACTACGATCCGGCTAAGAACTTTTTCGATACGCATCATATAGAAGACGTCATTGACCTTGTACTATCAGTGAATCCTGAAGCAACAATGGTTATCAAGTCAACTATTCCAGTTGGCTACTGTCGTTCCCTCTATGTGAAGTATGCTCAGAAGTTTGCTCAGATGGTACCATTGCCAGATGGAAAACGTCGTGAATTCCGCCTTTTGTTTTCTCCTGAGTTCCTTCGCGAATCGAAAGCCCTTGAAGACAATCTCTATCCTTCACGTATTATCGTGGGTTATCCAAAAATGATGTCCGTTGAATGGGAGGAGGAGAACGAAGCAATCCGAAAAATTCAAGGCAATCATATGCAAGAGTCTGCTGAGATATTCGCTAAGCTTCTTCAGGAAGGTGCCATTAAAGAAAACATTGATACTCTCTTTATGGGACTGAAAGAAGCCGAAGCAGTCAAACTCTTTGCCAATACTTATCTTGCCCTTCGTGTAAGTTACTTCAATGAGCTTGATACCTATGCCGAAGTAAAAGGTTTGGATTCAGCTGCCATCATTCAGGGAATTGGTCTCGATCCTCGTATTGGCACTCACTACAATAACCCATCATTTGGTTATGGCGGTTATTGTCTGCCAAAAGACACAAAACAGCTTCTTGCCAATTATGCAGATGTGCCTCAGAACATGATGACTGCTATTGTGGAATCGAATCGTACCCGTAAGGACTATATTGCCGATGCAGTGCTTCGCAAGGCTGGTTGGTATGATTATTATAGTAATAATCAATATGATGGTTCAAAAAATCCTGTAACTATCGGTGTGTATCGCTTGACAATGAAGAGTAACTCCGACAATTTTCGTCAAAGTGCTATTCAAGGCATTATGAAACGTATTAAAGCCAAGGGTGCAAATGTGATTATCTATGAGCCAACACTTGAGGACATTGAACTGTTTTTCGGAAGCAAGATTGTAAACAACCTGGATGAATTTAAGGAGCAGAGTAATGCTATCATTGCTAATCGCTATGATAATGTTCTTGATGACGTAGAAGATAAGGTTTACACTCGTGATCTCTTTAGAAGAGACTAATATAGAATGCATATTCATTTTTGAGTATAGCTTTATTATATCAATTCTAAATAAAAATATATGCACATACTTCTTGTAAGTTTTGATTTTTGCTTGGAAGCAGGTGGCATTGAAAATACAAGTTACTTGCTTGCGAAACATTTATCTAAGTATGCTGATGTATCTTGTTATGCTGGTAATCAATCGCGTGAAATTAGTGTTGATAATGTTACGTTTTATAAAAGCAAATATTCTATAGATAAAATAAAATTTTTCAGTTACGGTGTCTTATGCGAATTGTTGCAAATTGATAAAGTAAAACATATTGATTATGTATTGGGGATAGCTTGTTATATGTGTCCAAATGTTCTTCTTCTTAATTTAATTAAGAAGATTCCTTTTGGCTTTCTGTGTCATGGTAATGAATTGATGGATCCCCCTAGACTTAACATAGTTAAGAATGTTTTTAATATGATTTATAGTAAGATTCCTCGAAAATTGGTTTTACAAATGGCTGATCAAGTATTTGCCAATTCAAAATACACATCAAACCTAGTAGAAAATATTCACCATCGACTGGTTCATATTGTCCACTCTCCTATTGATTTTAATCATGATGTTGACGAGAATATGCTTAATGCTGATAAGAAAAAAATACCTTTACTTCTGTCAATAGGAAGAATAGTTGAAAGGAAAGGCTTTCAGAATGTGATAAAAGCATTGTATCTTCTTAAAGATAAATTGCCATCATTACAATATATTATTGGAGGGGAAGGACCATTTGAACCACAGTTAAGAAAACTGGTAAGTGATTACAATTTGAATAATCGTGTTCAGTTTCTAGGAAGAGTAAGTGAATCTGCAAAAAGAGAATTATATAATAGATGTGGGTTGTTTGTGATGCCAAGTATGACAATTCAAGACCAAACGAGTGTAGAAGGATTTGGAATTGTATCTGTTGAAGCTAATTCTTTTGGAAAGTTTGTCATAGCATCGGAAACTGGAGGAGTATCTGATGCAGTAATTGATGGAAAAACAGGACTTCTATCACCCGAAGGTGATATTCATAATTTGGCTGTTTCTATAGAGCGCTATTATAGTAGTAGTTTCTCTTACTCTTCTGAATTTTGTATTGATTGGGCTAAAAAACATTCAATAACAGAAATTTCCAAGCTATACTTTTCCCTAATTAGCTTATATATAGATAATAGGAATTCTTTAAATTAATACTCCAATATGATTGTAACAAAGACTCCCTTTAGAATGTCTTTTTTTGGTGGTGGTACTGATATGCCTGCTTTTTTTAATGAATATGGTGGGTCAGTAATTAGCACAACATTTGATAAATTCTGTTACGTTAATGTTAGGCATTTGCCTCCATTTATGCCTTATATAAGTGAATTGATTCACAGTAAAATAGAAAGAGTAAACAATATTGAAGATATTGAGCACCCTTTGATTCGTGAAGCAATGCGTTTATGTGATATTCATGAAATTCGACTTACATATGAAGGGGATCTTCCTGCCCGAACAGGGCTAGGAACAAGCAGTACGTTTGCTGTAGGTATGTTAAATGCTTTTTATGCATTAAAAGGCAAATATGTAGGTAAGTATCAATTAGCAAAGGAGGCCATTTTGTTAGAAAGAGACATTCTCAAAGAACACGGAGGTTGGCAAGATCAAATTGCAGCGGCATATGGAGGGTTAAACAGAATTGACTTTAAAGATAATCAATTTGCAGTACATCCGATAATTATTTCACCTGATAGAAAAAAAAGCTTGGATGATAATTTGATTTTATTTTATACTGGTGTTCAAAGATTCTCATCAGAAATTCAAAAAAATACTTTTGCTCATCCTAAGAATAAAACAAAACTGCTAATAGAAATGCTTCAATTAGTTGATGCTGCAGAAAATATTCTGACGGATGGTAATTCTGATTTAAATGATTTTGGTAAACTTCTTGATGAAACATGGAAATTAAAAAGAGGAACTGGTAAAAAAGTATCCTCTACATCTATTGATTATTTATATAATGCTGCAACAAAAGCTGGTGCCTTAGGTGGCAAGCTGTTAGGAGCAGGTGGTGGCGGATTCCTTCTTTTTTATGTTGAAAAAGATAAGAGAAAGGCCGTGATGAATGCTTTAGAGGACTTGATGATAGTTCCGTTCAATTTTGAGAATGAAGGTGCTTCAATTGTTCATTATCAGCCTATTTCATACATACCAAGAAAGAATATAATTTTACGTAGATAAATTAGTTGTTATGGCTTATATTATAACAGGAGGAGCAGGGTTTGTTGGATCCAATATGGTGAAAAAGTTAAATGAGAAAGGAATCAATGATATTATTATCTTAGATTCTTATGGTGACGAAAAGATGAAAAATCTTTTCGGACTTCATTTTTCAAATTTCATTGATTATACAGATGGTATAGAGAGTATTTCTAGGTTTCTTGAAACAGTAGAAAATCCGGAGGCCTTTTTTCATATAGGGGCTAATGCCGATGTACTTGTTTGTGATTCGAAGACGATGATGAACGAGAATTATGAGTTTTCGAAGATGTATTGTGAATTTGCAAATAAGCATAATATTCCATTTATATATGCTTCATCATCTGCAGTATATGGAAATGGAGGTAACCAAAGGGTTGGAGATGGTAATGAGGAGCCTCATAATACATATGCTCTGTCAAAGTGGCTTTTTGATCAATATATAATTGCAAATAAAGAGAAATTTTCTAATAAGGTAATAGGTTTCCGTTTTTTTAATGTATTCGGATGGGGTGAATTTCATAAAGGGAAAAATGCAAATATCGTATATCGGTTCTATCGTTTTATTAAAGAGAAGAATGTCATTGATCTTTTCAATAAGGAGATAATTCGAGATCATATTTGGGTAGAAGATGTAGCCGAAGTAATGTATCAGGCTATAATACGTGAAGATATAACTACAGGTATTTACAATTTAGGTGGTAACCATCCTATTTCCCATAGACAAGTAGCTGAGACTGTTGTCAAAACTATGATGGGTGAAGGCGTAATTCCACAGAAATCAGTAAATGATTATATTCAGCTCATTGAGATTCCTGAAGAATTGCGAGAAAAAATTCAATTTTATACCTATTCAGACAGTCAATTCGCTTTCATATCAGAAATATCGAAAGGAAATATTGAGAAAATGGCAACATATGTTCGAGAACTGATAAAAAAAGGTAAATAATATGGAGCAAAAAATAATTAAGCATTTAGATTTACTAATTGAAAGGTACCCTAATCTTTCTGTATGTAAAGAAGATATTGAAAAAGCATATAAACTGCTTGAGGCAGTTTATGCCTCAGAGGGAAAGTTACTTGTTTGCGGTAATGGTGGTTCTGCTTCTGATTCTGAACATATTGTAGGTGAATTGATGAAGGAGTTTAAGTTAAAACGTAAGGTTTATAGCGACCAAGCCGCTGCAATGCGTGCTATTGATTCTGAAAAGGGAGAGGTACTCGCAGAAAATCTTCAGGGAGCTCTTCCTGCAATCACCCTTACAGCTCATTCCTCTTTAGCTACAGCATTCATGAATGATAGCGAACCTATACTTGTGTTTGCACAACAAGTAAATGGCTATGGTAAAGCTGGTGATTGTTTTCTGGGTATTTCAACATCTGGAAATAGCCAGAATGTGCTTTATGCTGCAATTACTGCTAAAGCTAGGGGCTTGAAGGTTGTTGGCCTTACTGGTGCAAAGGAAAATGACCTGATGAAATATGCAGATGTTTGTATCCGAGTTCCAGAAACAGAAACATACAAAATTCAAGAACTTCATCTTCCTGTATATCATTGCTTATGCTTGATGTTGGAAGATTATTTCTTTGGAAAGTAATTATATGAAGACAATTTTAATGGCTGGTGGTCGTGGAACTCGGATTGCTGAGCTTTTTCCAAATATTCCAAAACCATTGATACCAGTTAATGGTATGCCTATCCTTGAGCGTGAGATACGATCTCTTGCTGCTCAGGGATTTAAAGATATTATTTTAACTATCGGTTATCTTGCAGATAAGATTTCTTCTTATTTTGGAGATGGTAGCAAGTTTGGAGTTAGTATAGAATACTTTGTAGAAGAAACACCACTTGGTAATGCAGGTGCTTTATTTCAATTAAGAGAAAAGATTGGCGATGAACCATTCTTGCTTCTCAATGCTGATGCAGCTTTTGATGTAGATTTCAATCGAATGGTTGCATTCCATAAGCAGCATAAAGGTTTAGCTACGCTTTTTACTCACCCAAATTCACATCCGTACGATAGCGGTTTGATTATTGCTGATGAGGATGGTAAAGTAGAGAAATGGCTTAGTAAGGAAGATGAACGTCCGCAGTGGTATAACAATAGAGTAAATGCTGGCTTGCATATTATTGACCCTAAGATGCTAGATGAAGTCTTTAAGAATTTGAAAACTGACGAAACAACAGGTTTCCCAAAAGGAAAGGTGGATTTGGATCGTCAAATTCTCAAACCTTTTTGCGGTACTGGTCGGATATTCTGCTATGATAGTCCTGAATATGTGAAGGATATGGGAACACCTGAGCGTTTCCATCAAGTTGAAGTAGATTTCAAAAAAGGTGTAGTTCAGGCAAAGAATCTTAGAAATAAGCAGAAAGCTATCTTTCTTGATCGAGATGGAACTCTCAATAACTATGTTGGCTTTTTGCGTGATATTGATGACTTCGAACTAATAGAAGGAGTACCTGAAGCAATCAAGCTTATTAATCAAAGTGGTTATCTTGCAATTATTGTTACGAACCAGCCGGTTATTGCTCGAGGTGAAGTATCATGGGATGAACTTAATGAGATTCATCGCAAGATGGAAACGCTTCTTGGTAAAGAAGGTGCATATATTGATGGTATCTATATCTGTCCTCATCATCCAGATAAAGGATTTGACGGTGAGCGACCTGAATATAAGATTGAATGTGATTGTAGAAAACCGAAACCTGGTATGTTTTTGCAAGCAGCTAAGGATTTTAATATAGACCTTTCAGAATGTTATATGATAGGAGATAGTAAGAGTGACTATGAAGCTGGACTTAATTCGAAATGTAAGAAATCATATATTCTAAAAGAGGGCGATTCTATACACAACCTCATAGAATCATTATTATAATTTATGACATCTCTTAAAAAAGAAATGATAAATGGTGTAATGTGGACATCTATAGCTAAATATTCAGGTTTAGTTATCAGTCTAATCATTACTATGATTTTGGCCAGAATCCTAACTCCTCAGGAGTTTGGGGTAGTTGCTATTGCTACTGTTATTATAACATTTCTATCAATGCTATGTCAGATGGGAATTGGACCTGCTATAATTCAATTTAAAGATCTCACTACAGATGATTTGGATGATATATTTTCTTTCTCTTTTTATGTAGGATTACTTTTGGCTCTATTTTTTTTCTTTGGTTCCTGGTCAATAGCATCTTTTTATAATGTAGAACAATTGGTAGAAGTATGCCAGATATTGTCAATTAATGTATTTTTTAGTGCAATTAATATGGTACCAAATGCACTTATGTTCAAAGATAAAAGGTTCAAAGAAAATGCTATTAGGACATTGATACTACAAGTTTTAACTGGCGTTATATCTGTTACTGCTGCATTTATAGGATTTGGATTGTATGCACTTCTGATTACTCCAGTATTTACGGCAATAGGAATGTTTTTATATAATAGACATTTTTATCCAGTACAATTCAAGTTCTTTTTTTCGTTAAAGCCAATTTTGCGTATATTTTCCTATTCCTCTTATGAATTTCTGTTCGAATTTTTTAATTACTTCTCGAGGAATTTAGATAAGTTGATTATTGGTCGATATTTATCCGCAGTTGAATTAGGGTATTACGAGAAATCTTATAGTTTAATGCAATTACCTATGAGTAATGTGCCTGCTGTAATAAATCCTGTATTGCAACCAGTATTAAAAGATCTTCATAATCAAAAGGAACTATTAGCCGATAAATATTTGAAAATAACTAGATTGATAGCTATAATAAGTTTTCCAATTGGTTTTATCTTTTGGGGAATGGCTGATGAAATTATTTATGTATTTTTTGGAAATCAGTGGACTCCAGCCGCAGGAACATTAGCTATATTATCTTTATCCTTACCACTGCAGATGATACAATCAACATCAGGTGCTATCTTTTTAATTTGTAGTGAGACAAAAAAACAATTTTATGTTGGTATAAGAAACACGATAATCACAGTTGTTTCCTTTATAATAGCCGCCTTTTTCTTTAAGTCGATAGAAGCAATAGCATGGGCATGGACAATTTCTTTACTTATTAATTTTGTTATTACATATTCTATAATTTATCGGTATGTATTAAATGTAAAAATTGTCTCATTCTTCAAGATTCTTCAAAAACCTTTACTAATTGGGTTGATATTGGGATGTTTTTTTTATCTATTTAATTTGTATACTTCTATAGATAATAAATATCTCTTATTGATAATAAAAGGAATATCGTCATTATTGTTAGCGATAGTATTTATTCATCTATTCAAGTTGTTAAATGTATATTATCTATTACATAAAGTTTTATCTAAGTTTATATATAAGTAAATAAATATGAAAACAAAGGTAGTCTATGCTTTATCTTCAGATAAAACAGATCTTTATTTAGAGCAGCTTGTTATTTCTTTATATACATTACGACTCTATAATGTTTCTTCTTTTGTAGTGCTTGTAGTAGATAGTATAACAGATAAATTGTTACAAGAAGACAGAAAAATTGCAAGAACATTAGTTGATGATTATATTATAGTTAATACACCTGATGGATTGGATAAAAAAAGTCGATCACGGTATATTAAAACAACAATCAGAAGTAATGTTAGAGGACGATATCTGTTTATAGATACTGATACTTTAGTCACATCCGACTTGTCTTTTGTTGATGATATACGTGGTGATATATTAGCTGTACTTGATAGGCATATAGGTCTTTTTGATAATCAGATGTTTTTTTCAATTCTGAATCAAGCAAGTAAAATAGGATGGGATATTACACCGAAAGATGTGAATTTCTTCAATAGTGGAGTGATGTTGGTAGAAGATAATGATGCTTCACGTATTTTATATTCAAAGTGGCATGAAAATTGGAAGATGAACTATGAACGTGGTTTAAACATTGATCAGCCCGCTCTTGCTATTGCAAATCGAGATTTAGGTTACATTATTGATAGATTACCAGATACAATGAATTGTCAGGTGCTTGGCAATGGATTGCAATATTTGCATGATGCTAAGATTATTCACTATTTTAATTCAAATACGAGAACAAAGCTAAAAAACTATCCATACAAACTTACCAAAACAGAGATATTTTTGAAGGTTAGAGAAAATGGATATATTATTGATAATAATATAGCGTCGGTGATAAGTAGCCCTAAATCCTTATTCTGTGATAAATATGAAATATTATCGGATGAAGCTTTAACGTCATACTATTTACCAGCAGTGCAATTACAACTGTATTTGTATTCTTTTCACCCCTTTCTTTTTAAGATTTGCAATATTATGGCAAAATATATTTTTAAATTAGCAGAATTGCCTAAATTAGTTCATAAGCTGTAATTTTTCCCTATGATACTTTATTTTGTTATTATAATATTTTTTTTATTATTAGCTATAACTGCAGACAGTAAACAGAATAGAGCGATACCATTCTTGTCTTTTCTTGTTCTATTTATAGTTTCAGCTTTTAGAAAAGAGACTGTAGGAGGTGATCTTAAAAGATATCTTCCAACTTTTGATCGAGTACAGCATACTAACTGGGGGGATTTGTTAACATGGAATGACTCTCAATTTTCTTTTTTTTCAGAATATGGTTTTCGCTATCTACAAAAAGTGATGAGTTGTATAGATGGCTCCAATCAGTTTTACATAATTTTCACTTCTTTTTTTGTGATAGGGACTGCAATGTATGCGATTAATAAGTTTTCTGTTGACAAAGCATTAAGCGTTTTAGTTTATGTTTCAATAGCTTATTTGAATTCATTTAATATTATTAGAGCAAGCCTATGTATATCTATATGCTTATTATCATTTCAATATATTAAGGAACGACAGTTGTTACGTTTTTTAATAATGATGGCAATTGCAATTTCAATGCAGAGAACGTCTATTTTTTTTATTCCTGCTTATTTCCTTTATAATCTAAAATTTAATAATAGGTTGATAATCATTGGAATTGTTTGTTCTCTAACTGCTTCAATGGTTCTTACAGGATCAGGATTTGCGAAAATTGTAAATACTTATTTTACAATTTTCGAAATTTCAGATGAATCGTATTTGATTAGTGATGCAAGTACTGGATTAACATCACTAGCTTTATTCTTGTTGTTTGCTACTTTTTTTTCTTTATATATTTACAAAAAGAATAAAGATGAAGATAAAGATATGGAATTTTTTATCTATGTGCTTGTTATTGCTACTATAATACAATTCTTTTCATCTGTATTTATGCTGCTAAATAGAATTAGTCTTTTCTATTATTCCTATTTAGTATTCTTTATTCCATATATGCTTAAGAAGTATAAGAAGAGAAATGGCATGATATTTTTTAAAATAGTTTTTATTATAGCATTTGTCGCAATATATTCTATGGGTGTCTTTAAAGATACTAATGGAAATGTTCCTTATCTTTTTTTCTGGGAATAGTAACAATTTATTTTATATATGATTCCTAAAAAACTTCATTTATGTTGGCTTTCAGGTGATAAATATCCTGATAAAATTGCGTATTGTATAAGTACGTGGAAGAAATATCTTCCTGATTATGAAATAGTACTTTGGGATTTAAATAAAGTTGATTTTAATAAATTGCTTTGGGTTAAGCATGCATATGAGCATAAAAAATATTCATATGCTTGTGATTATTTACGTGCTTATGCTTTATACACAGAGGGTGGGATATATATGGACTCTGACGTTGAAGTTCTTAAGTCGTTTAACGATTTATTAAATCTGCCATATTTTTTGTGTCGAGAGAAATCTGGTAAGTTAGAGCCCGCCATAATGGGTGCTGAGCCAGGTATGGTATTAATGAAGAAAGTGGTTAATTACTATGACAATAAGTCCTTTGTCAAAGAAGATGGAACTTTAGATCTAAAAACATTACCTGATATTATTACAGAGATAGCAGAAGCTAATTATGAGGTAAGAGATATTGATAACCCGTCCAAAATAACATTGGATGAGAAGTCACTATTTATTTTGCCAGCTGAATATTTCTCACCAAAACGTAATGATACATTTGAAGTAGAACAAACTTCTAATACATATACAATTCATCATTTTACTGCCACTTGGTTTCTACCTAAACAGAAATTTTTTAGATTTATTAGTCAATACTTCGGATTTAAGTTTGCTGTGACTCTATCAAATCTAGTAAAGAAGTTATGGTAAATTCTTCAGGTTTTATAAGAAGATTATAATATTACGTCATAATATTGGGAAGTTTTAAATGGTTTGCTGACTAAGTAAGGTATATTATGAGAATTCTTCATGTAATAACATCTTTAGCAACGGGAGGAGCTGAACACCTTATGGTAGATCTTCTTCCAAGATTGTCTCATTTGGGAAATGAAGTGGAAATAGCAGTATTCAATAGCAAACGAACAATTTTTTATAACGAACTGGAGGAAACTGGCATTAAGGTTCATGGATTTTCAGAAACAGATGGCCCTTATAATTATAAACATATTTTGAGGTTGAGAAAGTTGATGACAAATTTTGACATAGTTCATACTCATAATACAGCTTGTCAAATGTTTGCACCTATGGCAAAAGCTAATAATAATATTCTTGTTACAACAGAACATTCAACATCGACAAGAAGAAGGCATTATCCTTTTTTAAAATTTATTGATAAGTGGATGTATGGACAATATGATAAAATCATATGTATTGCTGAGTCTGCAGAAACTAGTTTGAGAAATTATATTGGTAACAATTATCCAATTACAACGATATTAAATGGCATAGAGGTAAATAGATTTGCATTTGCTGATAAAGTAGATTTAGGTTTTTCAAACTTAAAAATCATCACTATGGTTGCTGGATTCCGTTATGAGAAAGATCAACCTACTGTTATTAAATCATTAAAGTACTTGCCAGATGATTATCATGTAGTCTTAGTCGGTGATGGAGAAAAACGAGCAGAACTAGAATATTTGATAGACAATCTTAAACTTAACAATAGAGTCCATTTGCTAGGGGTGCGTAATGATGTTCCTAATATTTTAAGATCCTCTGATGTGATAGTCATGTCTAGTCATAGAGAGGGGCTTTCGCTTTCGAATGTAGAGGGAATGTCATCAGGTAATCCATTTATTGCTAGTGATGTAGAAGGGCTTCGTGAAGTGACTCGAGGATATGGGTTATTATTTCCTCATGGAGATGAAAAAGTACTTGCCGAATTAATATTAAAACTTACTACAGACATACTGTTTCGTGATAATATAGTGAAGAGATGCACAGAAAGAGCAAAACAATATGATATATCAAAGATGGCTGAAAATTATAATAACGTTTATAAAGAACTATGTAATAGATGAATATACTTCTAGCAGATGGCGCTGGTTATATTGGAAACATACTATCATTGAATTAGATAAAACAGGCTACCTTATACAAGTCGTTATTGGCATACGTAAAGAGTTTGGTGTATTTGGTAATGATTACGATACGGTTGATGGAACAGGTGTTCGGTAACCCTACTATTTTTCCGCCTTGATGCTCATTGTCTCCTGGTATACCTTTGCCATAACCTTTGACAACAATGATTATGGCAAGAGAAAAAGTAAATTACTAGGAGGTATATGACCTCTATTAGTTATGTAGCGAGACCAAGGACTTTCGTGGTTCTGTGCGGATTATGGTGTGAGTTACGATAAGTTTATGAACTGGCAACGTCATCAGCTGTGGAGTGAGAGTTGGGCAAGACAGTCCATGTAACGAGGAAAAGGCGGGACTTCGCAAACAGGTGAACGAACTGGTTGCAAGGCTTAAGGTCATTGAAGAATCCAACAAGGAGAGCTCGAAGGCACTGATGGCCACCATCAATGAACTGTCCGCGACAGTCAAATACCTGCGAAAAGAGTCCGAACTTATGAGAAAGCAGCTGGAAGCGAAGGAGGAGGTGAACAGACTACTGACAAGGGAGATCTTCAATCTCAGACTTCAGCTTGAGGATAGTGATGGGAATAATAGACTCCATCGAAGTCATATTCAAGAATGAAGCCCTGTTCCGTACGATGAGCCTCGGCAGCGGGCAGATTAAGGAAAAAAGGTTGAAGCTCACGGGAGCTATTCTCGAACCTATCCATCTCAAGACCGTCCTGATGATGCAGGACGCGAAGATTATGGCAAACGGCCTGATGAGAAAGGTTGTGAACTATACGATGAACCAATGGAAATCCCTGAGCAATATCCTCAAGGACGGTTCGGCGGAAATATCGAACAATCTTTGCGAACAGAGAATGAGACCTGTAACACTGCTGCTTAAGAATTGTATGAATATAGGCAGTGAAGCTGTCACTGAAGACACGGCATTCATCTTCTCGCTGATAGAGAGCTGTAAGCTTAATGGCATAGCCCTCAGGATTACCTGAAACATTTTTTGAATGCATTCTTAATGGTGAAGACTGCGACAAGAAGAAGCTTCTGCCATGTTTTTGCAAATCCAAATGCTAAAACAAAATTATTTTCTTGCGGACATTTTTATTTTATCGGCTGAAAACTGTCGTGGCTGAAAACAGAATGATTACATTAACAAAATCAGTCTAAGGTATGTTTATGTGCCCTTTAAAAGGGGGCTAATTTAAGTGGTTACAAAGACAATTGGACTTTATGAATCAAATATTTAAGGTGGAAACTATAGCCTCTGATAGAGCAAAAAAACTTATTCGACTCACTACCATTACTGGCAGTTTAAATATGCTTCTTAAAGGGCAGTTAAATTTTCTTTCTAGTTATTTTGAGGTTATTGGCGTTGCGTCTGATTTTGGTACTGGAAATTTGGAAGTAGTGTCTAATCGGGAAGGCGTACGTACTATAGATATCCAAATGCATCGAGAAATATCTTTATGGAACGATGTGAATTCTTTATGGAGATTGATAAAACTCTTCCGAAAAGAAAAGCCCTATATTGTTCATGCTAATACTCCTAAAGGCAGTTTATTAGCGATGATGGCAGCTTGGATGACTTGTGTACCACATCGCATCTATACGGTAACGGGCTTGCGATTTGAAACAACTACAGGATGGTTTCGATGGTTGCTAATTACAATGGAGAGAATAACTTGTTTGTGTGCAACAAAAGTAATTCCTGAGGGAGAAGGAGTGAAAAATGCTTTGATAAGAAACGGAGTTACGAAGAAACCTTTGAAAGTAGTTTTGAATGGCAATATAAACGGAGTGGATATTGAACATTATTCGCGCTCTGTAAAAATATTGGAAGAAGTGAAAAGTATACGTGAAGAAAAAGACACTTTCAATTTCATATTTGTCGGTAGATTGGTAAAGGACAAGGGCATTAATGAATTGGTAAAGGCTTTCTTGAAATTATTAAGTGATTATTCTGATATAAGGTTATATCTGGTTGGAGATTTAGAGAATGAGTTAGATCCGCTGGATAAGGATGTTAAAAGTAATATACAAAAGGAAAAAGCGATTGTGGCTTGGGGATTCCAGTTGGATGTTCGCCCTTTCTTTGCTGCTTCAGATGTCTTGGTTTTCCCTAGTTATCGTGAAGGCTTCCCAAACGTTGTTCTTCAAGCAGGTGCAATGGAGTTGCCCTCAATAGTTACTGATATAAATGGTTGTAACGAAATAATTCAAGATGGCATTAACGGCAAAATCATTCCTCCACGTAATGAGGATGCTTTATACAATGCGATGAAATGGTTTTATGAACATCGTAATGATGAAGTAAAAGAAATGGCAAAACGTGCCCGTCCTATGATTGTGGAACGTTACGAACAGCATAAGGTTTGGGAAGCGTTATTGGAAGAATATCGTTCTTTGGAAACGGACGAAATATCCTAGGAAGATATTGATTCTGAAGTAGAAACGGTAAGACAGGAAATGTATGAAAAACAACTGCAAAAAAAATATTGATAACCAATAATATAGCAAAAGGTTAAATAATCAATGTTTTGCCAGTATTTATATTGGCTATTTGTTGCTTATATGTATATTTGCGTAATCAATTATTTAACAAAATCCAATTGGCATTGGAAAAGGGAGATATATAATGTGTTGTGTTGAAGTCATTAAAGATAATATTGTTGCTGTTCAAACTGAATCGGCAATAAATAAAAAAGCTATGGATAAGGCTATTGATACTTATTTGGATATTCAGAAAAATATACGTAGCTTGAATAAATCTATAGCTGAACTTTATGATTTGATTCATGATAATTTCTCTCAATTAACCAAAGAGGATTATTCTCAGATAGCTGATATGTATAAAAAGCTAATCAGGAGTTTGTTTGGATTATATACAGCATATCGAACATCAGGTTTTTATTCCGGTATTAAAACCGATTTGAGAGATTTAAAAAATAGCATTGATGATTTGCAGGAAATAGGGAATGATATGAAGATATTTATCGTTTCACTCCCTCAAAATAAGGATTATAGGAATTTGGTTGGTTTAATCAATAACTTGTAATCGTTGTGCCTGTATTTTATTCCATTCAGGCGTTTCGAAATGCCCTCACAAAACTTTGTTCTAAGCCTAAAGAAGGCTATGGTAGTGTTGTTAAAGATATATGCGGTTCATTTGCGGATAGTCTATAGCCGAGATTCGCATAAATCGGGATATGGTGCTGAATGAAGATAATTTCTCCATTATCAAGCTTAGAGTACCTAACAGTGGACGAAATTTGAGTAAAAAAGATGGGTTTAGACTTCTTTATCTTGTTCATAGACAAAAAGAAGAAGTCGTTTTCTTATATATTTATCCCAAACGGGACCACAAGGCTTGATTACCCTCAAAGACAATGATATAATCTCCTTATTGAAAGATTATGTTGATGAAAAACAAGATTTAGTATCTCATGATATAGTAGATAATTTGGGGTAATCTTTCGTACACAATCTTATTTTTTTAATCATGTATTCTCATTTTTTTAAGAGGGTGATTGATTTCATCCTCGTGCTTTTCGTATTGGCTTTGATTTGGCCGATACTGCTTCTTGTTGCCCTTTGGTTGCATTTTGCCAATAAGGGTGCCGGAGGTTTTTTCACTCAGGAACGCCCCGGAAAGCATGGCAAAATCTTTCGGGTTATCAAGTTTAAGACTATGACCGATGAACGGGATTCAGAGAGAAATTTATTACCTGATGCTGCACGCTTGACCAAAGTAGGGCGTTTTGTACGTTCCGCCTCGATAGATGAACTTCCCCAGCTGATAAATGTATTGAAAGGGGATATGGCTCTGATAGGTCCCCGTCCTTTGCTTCCCCAATACTTGCCGTTATACAGCAAAGAGCAGGCGCGTCGCCATGAAGTGCGTCCGGGCATTACGGGTTGGGCACAGGTGAACGGACGCAATGCCATCAGCTGGACCCGTAAGTTTGAACTGGATGTGTGGTACGTGGACCATTGCTCTTTTCTGCTTGATTTGAAAATCGTTTTTATGACAATAAAGAAGGTCTTTGTACGCGAAGGTATTAGCTCGGAAACTTCGGTTACGATGGAGGTCTTTACGGGGAATAATTAATTTTATAGGAAATGTATTTATATGGTGCCAGTGGTCATGCCAAAGTGATCATTGATATATTGCGTGCGAATAATGAACCGATTGAAGCGTTGTTTGACGATAATGAAAAAATCCATTCTCTTTTTGACTATCCCGTATTACGTTCGTCGGAAGTCTGTGGCCCGTTGATAATCAGTATCGGGAATAATGATATTCGCAGAAAGATAGCGGAGAAACTACAAGTGAAGTATGGTAGGGCTTTTCATCCTTCGGCAATTATTTCGGAAAAGGCAGTGATAAAGGAAGGAACTGTTGTGATGCAGGGAGCTATCGTTCAGTCGGATTGTCGTATTGGAAGTCATTGTATCATTAATACGGGTGCTTCGATTGACCATGAATGTCTAATTGGGAATTATGTGCATATTTCTCCTCATTGCACACTTTGTGGCAATGTGCAAGTGGGTGAGGGCTCTTGGATTGGTGCCGGTAGCATTGTTATTCCTGGGGTGAAGATTGGGAAATGGAGTGTGGTTGGTGCTGGCTCAGTTGTCACAAAGGATATTCCGGACGGGGTTTTAGCGGTAGGAAACCGATGCAAAGTAATTAAGAATATAGTTTTGTAAATCGTATATATCTTATGGATAAAACAATTTATCTCTGCCTTGCTCATATGAGCGAGGAAGGTTGGGAACAAAAATACGTAAAGGAAGCATTTGATACGAATTGGGTAGTACCTATGGGGCCGAATGTGAACGCATTTGAGCAGAATCTTGCAGATTTTGCCAATGCAAATTCAGAAGGCTCAAAGCTTGACCGAAGGGTGGTGTGCCTCTCAACCGGTACTGCTGCCGTCCACTTGGCATTGATTGCCTGTGGCGTGAAGGCGGGGGATGAGGTGTGCGTGCAATCGTTCACCTTCTGCGCTTCTTCACACCCTATCACTTACCTTGGTGCAAAGCCAGTGTTCATCGACTCGGAGCGTAAAACTTGGAATATGGATCCGGAGCTGTTGGAGAAGGCTATCATTGAACGCAAGGCTGTGACAGGTAAGTATCCTAAGGCGATAATTCCTGTAGCGCTTTATGGTATGCCATACGACTGCGAGCGGCTCATGGCGATTGCAGACAAATACGGTATTCCTGTGATTGAGGACGCAGCCGAGGGAATGGGTTCTCGTTTCAACGGTCAAGTGCTGGGTACGTTCGGTCGCTTTGGTGTGCTGTCGTTCAACGGCAACAAGATGATTACGACATCGGGTGGTGGCGCATTGATTTGCCGCAACGAGGAGGATGCGAACAACATTATGTGGCACGCTACTCAGGCGCGTGATGCGTACTCTTATTATCAGCATACGGAAATCGGTTATAACTACCGTATGAGTAATGTGTGTGCAGGTATCGGTCGTGGTCAGATGAGGGTACTCGATAATCATATTGCACATCACAAGCATGTGCAGGAGTTGTATAAGGAGCTGTTGAAGGACGTTAAAGGTATACATCTGCATGAACAGCCTGAAACTATGAATTCCAAAACCGGTGAACGCAAATTCGATTCCAATTTTTGGCTCTGTGCAGCCACTCTTGACGAGGATGTAAAGATTCAGGGGCAGGAGAATGCTTACAAGGAGGTAATCAAGACTGCCGTAGGTGGTGCTGCCGGTGTGATTAAAGCGGTAGATTCAGCCGTAACCGATTGCCAGCCCAATGCCAATGTAGAGGCTCTTCGCGTGTTTATGCTTTCGAAAAAGATTGAATGTCGCCCCGTGTGGAAGCCGATGCACAAGCAACCGGTATATGCTGACGCTGTGGCATACGTGAATGGCGTGTCGGAAGAAATCTTCAAGGTTGGTTTCTGTTTGCCAGCAGGTCCGTATGTGACGGATGATGATGTACGTTATATTGTTGATTGCATCAAGGAGGCGATTATCAATTAATATGAAACAGTTTTTTATTGGTGTTTGGCAGTTCATTAGTTATTTGTTCTGGCCTCAGAAGACAGATAAATCAAGGTATGATGCTTGAATAGTTGATTATTATTTAGGATATCTCAATACAGCCAAATATCTTTGTCGAAAATTGGAATCAATAAATAAAGTCTGTTTAACTAAAAAATATTAAGGATTCGCGACGAACGAAGAAAAGTTTTTTACGAACTACATATCCTAAAAACTCATGTAGCTAAGACAGGAATTCTAAGAACAGGATTATGATTTTATCAGAACTAATACAAACTATCCACAACGAGATAGTAAAGCGGGATTTAATGTATGAGCATACACCTGCGAATAAAGCTATTCTCGAGCAGAAGTGCGGTGGAACTTTTGAGGCTGTACTAACAGGGAAAGGGGATACGAAGTGTTTAATTCCTCAAGTAGGAACTTTGCATTTTCTCTTCCGCGGTCAAGGTGAAGAGTATATTCCTTGTTCGCCTTCGCTTTATCGTGGTAATCCGACAGATGTAGAAGTGTTCGTGGAGAGGATGCGCCTTGTGGTGTTCCGACGTTTATTGGCATCCCACCCTGTAGTGGAGCAGTTTTTCCGGAAACATAGATTTCTTGTAGATGAAGAAGGGTTGGCGCAACATTATGGTTTAAAGACCTCGGTTCTGGATTTGACAAGTAGTTTGGAGGTGGCATTATTCTTTGCAATGTGTCCTTACGACAGCGAACATGACAGGTACTGCTATCATAATGATGGCAAGGAGCATGAGGCTGTTCTATATGTCTTTCTGCCGATATTCGATAATGAACCAATCCCTATGTTGGATGGGAACGGATTCTTAAATGGAAGTATCAAGCCTATTGGTTTGCAGGCATTCAGACGTCCTGGAGCACAGCAAGGGTATGGCTTGCATCTATCAAAGGAGGAAAGCTTGAAAGCGTATATGTATAGGTTTACGTTCACATGTGAGGAGTCGGAAGCTTACTACAGAAAATTTGCTGATGGTGATGGACTTTGGATAAAAGATGAATTAGTGGATAAAGCAAAGTCAATTACTAAGCAGGAAGTCTTTTCATTCAATGTGTTCAACGAAACATTTTGCGACTACAGACCTAAAGGATTTTCTGGCAATAAGTTGAAGAAGTGCTTGCCAAACGGCATCAAGTTAAAAACAAAAGTTGAAGATGTGGTCTTTACCGCAGAGGAACGTACTCAAATAATCGAACGATGGAACAACGATTTAGGTAAATCGATGGCTTCTACCATTTTCCGAAAGCAATGGTTTGAACATGAAGGTGTTGAAGATAGCAACGACGGGCAGCAACGTATTGTAGGCATACATAATGAGCATGCATTCAGATCTTTGAAGCAGTTGGAAACCCAGCAAATGCTTTTGATGATAGCATGTCCTGATGGTCCTGAAGGTGCTGAGTGGAAAAACTACACCAATACTCCATATACGAAAAAAAAGATGAAAGCCCCCGACAATGCCCAATGGACAAAAATTCCAGCAAGAATGGAGGATATGTTTGGTAATCCGTATCTGACGGAAAAGGATTGGTGGATATGAAACAGTAAATAGTGACAAAAGGTTATTGCATATTACACATTTTAAAAGATGCGATTTACATCTAAAAAATAGTTATTGAATACCTAGAGTTGATTTCACCGAACTGACGTTAAGATACATATTGGGGAAACATACCCTTCAAATGCTTGCGGTTCCTATCTCAACTATATGCACTTTTCTGAGAAAAACTACTCTCAAGCGCCTTTTTTCTTTGGCTGTATAGTTTTTAATCCGCACCTTTGCATCGTTGATCAACGAAACATGTGAATAGAAAAACGAATTTAAATCTCTAAAGAAAAAAAGTATGAGTGTAATTTTTAGAACGGTGGAGAGACCGTCGGACCCTCGGGTTGAAAACTCTCCCAAGAAATATTTCCCGCAGTTGGTGACGTTAGGACAAAGCGTAGATTTGGCGTTTATTGCACAGAAGATGCAGGATCGTTCTTCTCTGTCTATCGGTGACATCAAGAGTACGATGCAGAATTTTGTGGAAAAGCTGAAAGAGCAGCTACTGGAGGGGAAAACGGTTAATATTGCCGGACTAGGTGTCTTTATATTGGCAGCAAAATCGAAAGGCGAGGAAAAGGCTGATGATGTAACGGCTAAAAGTGTGGAGAGCGTCCGTATCTGTTTTCAGGCGAACAAGGAGCTGAAAATATCGAAGGCTGCTACCCGTGCCGGAGAAAGGTTGGATTTGGTGAGTCTGGATGACTATCTTAAGGGAAAGACCACGACAGGTGGTGGCTCCGGTTCGGAAGGAGGAGACTCCGGTTCGGATGGAGACCAAGGCGAGAACCCACTGGGATAACGGTGGCCATGTACTATTAATCAAATAATGGATAATCTTTATGAAAAAAACGTGGAATGTGATTTTGAAACTTATTATCGCCGTAGCGAGTGCTGTGGCTGGTGTGATTGGCGGACAAACAATGATGTTTTAGTCTGACCGAATTTGGTAAATAAAGAATAAGAAGAGCTGCTGACGGGAAATCTGTCGGCAGCTCTTTTTTTTTATTCCTGATACGCTTCTTCGTGTACGCCGGCTATGGCGCGTCCGCTCGGTTCGTTCTTTCCCTGGAAAGAAGCATCCCATGCGAGGGCTTCGGCCGTGGAGCAGGCTACACTGGGCACGCTGGGCACGCTGCGGGCTGCACTTTCACTGGGGAAGTGCTCCTCGAAGATGGAGCGGTAGTAGTATTCTTCCTTGTTCTGCGGCGGATTGACGGGGAAGCGCTCGGCCACGTGCGCCATCTGCTCGTCGGTGACAGCTGTGGCGGTGATGGCGTGCAGAGTGTCGATCCAGTTGTAGCCCACACCGTCGGAGAACTGTTCCTTCTGACGCCAGGCAACGCTTTCGGGCAGCATGTCGGCAAAGGCCTCGCGGACTACTTGCTTTTCGATGACCTTACCCGGACACATCTTGGTGGCGGGATTGATGCGCATGGCCACATCCAGGAACTCTTTGTCGAGGAAGGGTACACGGCCTTCTACACCCCAGGCAGCCAGACTCTTGTTGGCACGGAGGCAGTCGTAGGTATGCAGGCGGGAGAGCTTGCGGACAGTCTCCTGATGGAAGGCTTGCGGGGTGGGGGCTTTGTGGAAGTAGAGGTAACCACCGAACACTTCGTCGGCACCTTCGCCACTGAGCACCATCTTGATGCCCATAGACTTGATGACGCGTGCCAGCAGATACATAGGAGTGGAAGCGCGTACGGTGGTGACATCGTAGGTTTCGATATGGTAAATGACGTCGCGCAGAGCATCGAGTCCCTCTTGAACGGTGTAGTGTATTTCGTGGTGAACGGTGCCGATGTACTGTGCCACTTCGCGGGCTTTCAGCAGGTCGGGTGCACCCTTCAGACCGATGGCGAAGGAGTGGAGCTGAGGCCACCAGGCGTCAGACTCGTTATCGGTTTCGATGCGCTTGGAGGCGTATTTCTTGGCGATGGCGGAGATGACGGAAGAGTCGAGGCCGCCACTGAGCAGCACACCGTAGGGGACGTCGGACATGAGCTGGCGGTGTACGGCTGCTTCGAGGGCATCGTGCACGGCAGAGACTTGGGCGGCATGGGCTTTTTTGTCCTGCGAGGTGGGCTCGTAGCTGCGTTGGGCGGCAGGAGTATAGTTGTCCTTCACGGCTTCGTAGTCGGTCCAGTCGCGGGTGTACCAAGGCTTCATCTTGCCTTCGCTGCCCAGGTAGTAGTGGCCGGGGAGGAAAGGCTCATACTCATCGCAAAAGCCTTCGAGGGCTTTGAGTTCGCTGCCGAAGTAGACGTGGCCTTCGCGGTCGCGGCCGATATAGAGGGGGATCACGCCGATGGGGTCTCGGGCAATGAGGAAGTCGTCTTTTTCCTCATCGTAGAGGGCGAAAGCGAAGATGCCGTTGAGGTCTTCGAGGAAACGGGGGCCTTTTTCGCGATAGAGTGCCAGGATGACTTCGCAGTCCGATCCGGTCTGGAAGTCGTAGCGACCAGCGTAGCGGGCACGGATTTCGCGATGGTTGTAGATTTCACCGTTGACGGCAAGGACCAGCCGGCCATCGGCGGAGTAGAGGGGTTGCCCGCCACTCTCGGGGGAGACGATGGCGAGGCGTTCGTGGGCCAGGATGGCGGAGCCGCCGACGTAGATACCACTCCAGTCGGGACCGCGGTGACGAATTTTCTGCGCCATTTTCAGCGCTTTGCTTCTCAGTTCAGAGGTCTGAACTTTTATGTTGAAGATTCCTGCTATTCCACACATAGTTATAAAAGTTAAAATGTTAATGATTTAAAGAGCCAAAATAAGGGCAGAAAATCTACGTATATAGGGAACTGAATCTGCGCCTATAGGGAGCAAAATCTACGCCTATACGCAGATTTGCCCGCGTATATAGGGAGCAAAATCTGCGTCTATACAGTAAATTTACCCGCGTCTATACGCAGATTTACCCGCGGTAGAGGTACTCATCTATTGCCTTCGCCACCCGTCGCCCGTCCGCCAGTGCACGTACCACGAGGCTGGCGCCGAGAGCGGCATCGCCGGCTACAAATACATTCTCGGCAAACTTGGGCTGTTCCGGTTTCAGGAAGCCCATGGCGAGGAGTACCATATCGGCGTCGATGATTTCTTTCTTGCCTGTGGGCTTCATCGTGGAGCGGCCGCCGTCCGGAGCCGGAATCCATTCCACTTCTTCCACCTCTACGCCACACACCCGTCCGTTCTTTCCGATGAACTGGTTGGAGGCCAGCGACCAGCGGCGGGTACAACCTTCTTCGTGGCTCGAGGTAGTCTTCAGCACTACGGGCCATTGCGGCCACGGCGTTGCCGGATTATGACCTACTGGTGGTTGCGGCATGATTTCGATTTGCGTCACGCTTGCGGCTCCCTGGCGGATACTGGTGCCGATACAATCCGAGCCCGTATCGCCACCGCCGATGACGAGGACACGTTTGCCCCGTGCATTGACGAGTTGATCCTTCGGGAAAGTCTCTCCGTCCAAGATATGATTCTGCTGTGCCAGCATGTCGAGGGCAAAGTAGATGCCTTTCAGTTCGCGGCCCGGAATGGCAAGGTCGCGTGCTTGCGGCGTACCGGTACAGATGGCATAAGCGTCGAACCCTTCGGGCAGTTTCTGCACGTCTACGTGTACGCCCATTTCAAAGTGGATGCCTTCGGCTTCGAGTACCTTCATGCGGCGGTCGATGACGGCTTTATCCAGTTTGAAGTTGGGGATGCCGTAGCGTAACAATCCGCCCGGCATAGGCTTACTGTCGAAGAGCGTCACCTCATAGCCTCGGGCATTGAGGCGCACGGCTACAGAGAGTCCCGCAGGCCCGGCACCGATGACGGCTACCCGCTTTCCGTTGCGTTCGGGTTGAACAGGCACCACATAACCTTCGCGGAAGGCTGCTTCGGCAATGGCCGCTTCGTTCTCGCGGATGGTGACGGGTTCGTTGCACGAAAGTTTCAGTACGCAAGATTTCTCACACAGCGCGGGGCAGATGCGTCCCGTGAATTCGGGAAAGTCGTTGGTCGAGGTCAGTATCTGATAGGCTTCGCGCCACTTGCCTCGATAGAGTGCGTCCTGAAATTCGGGGTCTTTGTTGCCCAGCGGACATGCCCAGTGGCAGAAGGGTACACCGCAGTCCATGCAGCGCGAAGCTTGCAGTTTGCGGTCATGACTGTTCAGCGTCTGTTCTACTTGGCTGAAGTCGGTGATACGTTCGTGTATCGGCCGGTAACCCGCTTCCTGGCGGGGTATGGTTAGGAATGCTTTTGAATCGCCCATGATGAAATTTATGATTTCAAATTTATGATTTATGATTTCAAGGATTTATGATTTCAATAGTCTCTCTGCATATCTGCAATCTTCTGTTGCAGCTTCCGCATTTGTTCCTCTTGCAGTACCTTTTTGTACTCGATGGGGACTACCTGGATGAACTCGTCCACGTAGTGCGTCCAGTCGTCGAGCATGGTACGTGCCAGCTTGGAGCCGGTGTAGAGGTAATGTTGGCGGATGAGTTCGTGCAGTTCCTTGCGATAGGAGGCTTCTTCGATAAGGCTCAACTCTACCATCTCCATGTTGCAGAAGTAGTCGAAGTTATCGTTTTTGTTCCACACGTAGGCCACACCGCCCGACATACCGGCTGCAAAGTTACGTCCCGTTTCGCCCAGCACTACTACGCGGCCGCCGGTCATGTACTCGCAACAGTGGTCGCCCACACCCTCGACTACGGCGATGGCACCGGAGTTGCGGACGGCAAAGCGTTCGCCTACGCGTCCGTTGATGTAGACTTCGCCGCTTGTGGCACCATATAATAAGGTGTTGCCCGCAATTGTATTCTTCTCGGCTTCGAAGTTGCTGCGTACCGGAGGCAGTACGGCGATGCGTCCGCCGGAGAGTCCCTTGCCCAGATAGTCGTTCGCTTCGCCTTCGAGCTTGAAGTTGACGCCCGGCACGAGGAAGGCACCGAAGCTCTGTCCGGCCGAGCCTTTGAACTTGACGTTCAGCGTCTGTTCCGGCAATCCCTTTTCACCGTATCGGGCGGCAATGGCACCGGAGAGCATGGCACCGCAGGCACGGTCGGTATTGGCGATGGCGTATTCCAGTGATACTTCCTTCTGATGCTCGATGGCGTCGGTGGCAGCGTTCAGCATCTCTACATCCTTCACGTGGTCGATGCCGTGTTGCTGGTCGATGACGTGGCGGATGGCTGCATCATTGTCCACGCGTGCCAGCAGCTTGTCGAAGGAGATAAGAGAATGTTTCTCTATGCCGTCGGCAGGCTTGCGGATGATGAGGTCGGTGCGGCCGATGATGTCGTCCAGTTTCTCTACACCGATTTCGGCCAGGTATTCGCGCACTTCCTGCGCCAGGAAGGTGAAGAAGTTCACCAGGTATTCGCTCCGTCCGTGGAAGCGCTTGCGCAGTTCGGCGTTTTGGGTGGCCACGCCCACGGGACAGGTGTTCTGATGACATTTGCGCATCATCACGCAGCCCAATACAATCAGTGCACTGGTGGCAAAGCCGAACTCTTCGGCACCGAGCATGGCCATCAGTACGATGTCGCGGCCTGTCTTCAACTGTCCGTCTACTTGCAGCATTACTTGCCCGCGCAGTCCGTTCAGTACCAATGTCTGTTGCGTCTCGCTCAGTCCGAGCTCGGGCGAGATACCCGCATAGCGGATGGAGCTGGCGGGAGAAGCCCCCGTACCGCCTTCGGCACCGGAGATGACGATGAGGTCGGCTTTCGCTTTAGCCACACCGGCGGCAATGGTACCTACACCGCTCTCGGCTACCAGCTTCACGCTGATTTTGGCGCGCGGGTTTACATTTTTCAGGTCGAAGATGAGCTGTGCCAAGTCTTCGATGGAGTAAATATCGTGGTGCGGCGGCGGAGATATCAACGAGATGCCGGGGATGGAGTGACGCGTCTTTGCAATCACCTCGTCTACCTTGAAGCCCGGCAACTGGCCGCCTTCACCGGGCTTTGCGCCCTGGGCTACTTTTATCTGTATTTCGTCGGCATTCACCAGGTATTCTGCCGTTACGCCGAAACGTCCCGATGCTACCTGCTTGATGGCGCTGCGCAGCGAGGTTCCGTCTTCGCGCGGTGTGAAGCGTGCGCTGTCTTCGCCACCTTCACCCGTGTTGCTGCGGCCGTGTATCTTGTTCATGGCGATGGCCATTGCTTCGTGCGCTTCGCGGCTGATGGAACCGTAGCTCATGGCACCCGTAACGAAGCGGTGCAGGATGTTTTCCACGGGTTCTACCTTGTCGATAGAGATTGGTGCACGGCGGAAGTCGAGGAAATCGCGCAGGAAGATGGGCGCTTCTTTGCCATCTACCAGGGAGGTGAATTCCTTGAATTTCTTGTAGCTGCCCAAGCGGGTCGCCAGTTGTAGGGTGGAGATTGTTTCAGGGTTCCACGCATGCTTTTCGCCGTCTTTGCGGAAGGCGTAGAGGCCGTTGTTGGGTAGCTGCTCGTCTACTTTCGGGGCAAAGCCCGCATTGTGGAAGGCTATTGCGTCGCGTGCCACCTCGTCCAGACGGATACCGCCGATGGAAGAAGCCAGTCCGCCGAAGTAAGCGTTGCTCAGTTCTTCGCTCAGACCTACTGCCTCGAATATCTTGGCACCGCGGTAGGAGCGGATAGTAGAGATACCCATCTTACTCATGATCTTGAACAGACCTTTGCAGATGGATTTGATATATTTCTTTTCAGCCGTAGCATAGTCCAGCTGTATCTCTTTCTTGGCCACCAGCTTGTCAATGACCGCGAATGCCATGTACGGGTTCAGTGCGCTGGCACCGAAGCCCAGCAACAAGGCTGCGTGCATCACTTCGCGGATTTCACCGCTCTCTACTACCAGTGCCGTCTGCACGCGTTTCCCTACCGAGATCAGGTGATGGTGCACGGCGCTCACCGCCAGCAACGACGGAATAGCGGCATGGGTGGCATCTACCTCACGGTCGGAAAGCACGATGTAGTTCACGCCCTCGGTAACAGATTCTTCGGCCTGCTTGCAAAGAGAGGCCAGCGCTTCCTGCAAGCCTTGACGTCCTTTCTCCACCTCGAACAGCATGGGCAGCTTCAAACTCTTGAAACCCTTGTAGCGGATGTTGCAGAGGAGGTCGAGTTGCGTATTGCTCAGGATGGGGTGGTTCAGGCGTACCATCTTGCAATGGCTTTCGTTGGGCGTCAGGATGTTCATGCCCACGGCGCCGATGTATTCCGACAGAGACATCACCAGTTCTTCGCGCAACGGGTCGATGGGCGGATTGGTGACTTGAGCAAACTGCTGACGGAAGTAATTATAGAGAAGTTGTGGTTTATCGCTCAGTACGGCCAGCGGCGTGTCGTTACCCATTGAGTTGATGGGCTCGGCACCGGTGGTACACATCGGTACGATCAGCCGCTCTACATCTTCCTTCGAGAAGCCGAAGGTGAGCAGCATGCGTTCGTAGTTCTCCACGCTGTGGGGCACTTTACGTCCGCTTTTCAGTTCGTCCAGTTCGATGCGGTTGTTGGCCAGCCAGGTGCGGTAGGGCTTGGCTTCGGCAAGCTGTTGTTTCAGTTCGCCGTCGTAGAAGATTTCGCCTTTCTCGGTGTCTACGAGCAGAATCTTACCCGGTTGCAGGCGTCCTTTCTCTTTGATGTCGGCGGGCTCGAAGTCCATCACGCCGACTTCGCTTGCCACTACCATCATGTCGTTGTGGGTGATGAGGTAGCGTGCAGGGCGCAGGCCGTTACGGTCCAGCATACCGCCTGCATAGCGTCCGTCGCTGAAGAGCAATGCTGCCGGTCCGTCCCACGGCTCCATCAGGATGGAGTGGTATTCGTAGAAGGCTTTCAGGTCTTCGCTGATAGGGTTCTTTTCGTTGAACGATTCGGGCACAAGCATCGCCATAGCGTGCGGCAGGCTCAGACCCGACATCACGAGGAATTCGAGCACATTGTCCAGCGAGGCGCTGTCGCTCATGCCCGGTTGCACAATGGGACGTATCTCTTTGATATCGCCCAGCGTGGGAGAGGAGAGTACGCTTTCGCGGGCTTCCATCCAGCCACGGTTACCGCGGATGGTGTTGATTTCGCCGTTGTGCGCCAACAGGCGGAACGGCTGTGCCAGTCCCCAAGTGGGGAAGGTGTTGGTACTGAAACGGGAGTGTACCAGTGCCAGACCGCTGGTGAAGTAATTGTTCGTCAAGTCGGGGAAGTAGTTGCGCAACTGCAAGGACGAGAGCATACCTTTATAGACGATGTTCTTCGTGGAGAGCGAAACTATGTAGAAATCCTCACGGGCGGGGATGTCCGACTTGCGTATTTTGTTTTCTATTCTCTTCCTTATTATATATAGCGTACGGTCGGCGGTTTCGGCGTCCGTAAATCCGGTGATGAAGATTTGTTTGATGTCCGGTTCGTTGGCCAGTGCCGATTCTCCCAGAATTTCGGGGCAGGTGGGCACGTTTCGCAGGTGCATCAGTGTCAGTCCTTCTTTCTCGATTTCTTCGATAATGACGCTCAGAATGGCAGCCTGGTCCCGTTCGTCCTTCGGAAGGAAAAGCAGACCGGTACCGTACTTTCCCTTTTCGGGCACGGGGATTCCTTGCAACAAGATGAACTCGTGCGGGATTTGCAGCATGATGCCGGCGCCGTCTCCGGTCTTATTGTCTGCACCTTCGGCTCCGCGATGGCGCATGTTCTCCAATACTTTCAATGCCGATTCTACCAGATCGTGTGATTTGCCCCCATGAATGTTGACCAGCATACCTACTCCACAAGCGTCGTGCTCATTGGAGGCATCGTACAGGCCCAGTTGTCTGGGCTGTCGTTGGTAGGGCTGTGCTTTTGTTTCGTTGTTAAAAAGTTCTTCTTTCATCATTCTAAGTTTACTTTATTTCTGTGTAATACCTATTAGTAGTGTCAAAATGTTCGGCAAATATAGTTATTTAATTTCAAAATGATATAATAATATCCGCACTTCTCTTTCATTAAATACCTGCAATTGGGGATAAGGTTATAATCTGACACGAAATACCGGCTGTTTTCTTTTAAATTCAAATCAAATACATTTAGTTTGCTTTTAGATTGTAAATTCATCCTTTTGCTTTCAAAAGAATATTTTCTTTTGCTTTTTGACATTAAAAGAACTTTTTTCTATTCTTTTGATAAATAAATAGGAGAAAAATAAACTTTATGTTCTTAAGAATATGTATCTTTGCAGCGCAAATTCAAATACTGATATATTATGTGTGGAATCGTAGGCTATATAGGTCAAAGGAAAGCCTACCCCATTCTTATCAAAGGTCTGAAGCGGTTAGAGTACCGTGGATACGATAGTGCAGGGGTAGCATTGATCAGTGACAACCGGCAGTTGAACGTGTATAAAGCGAAAGGTAAGGTTTCGGAACTGGAAACTTTCGTTACTCAAAAAGATATTTCCGGTAATATTGGTATTGCACACACCCGTTGGGCTACGCACGGAGAACCTTGTTCCGCTAATGCCCATCCCCACTATTCCTCTTCCGAACGTCTCGCACTCATCCACAACGGCATCATCGAGAACTACGCCGTCCTTAAAGAAAAACTCCAAGCTAAAGGCTATTCATTTAAAAGCAGTACAGATACCGAGGTACTGGTACAGCTCATTGAGTACATCCAGTTGACAAACCACCTTGATTTGCTGACGGCCGTACAGCTTGCCTTGCAGGAAGTGATCGGTGCGTATGCCATCGCCGTGCTCGACAAAGACAACCCGGACGAGATTATTGCGGCACGCAAAAGCAGTCCGCTGGTAGTGGGCATCGGCAAGGACGAGTTCTTTCTGGCATCGGATGCCACGCCGATTGTGGAATATACCGACAAGGTAGTGTATCTGGAAGATGAAGAGATTGCCGTGATACGCCGGGGTGAGAAGCTGAAGGTAGTGAACCTGAAGAACGTGGAGTGCCCGCACGAAGTGAAGACGGTGGCACTCAACCTCGGTCAGTTGGAGAAGGGCGGTTATCCGCACTTCATGTTGAAGGAGATCTTCGAACAGCCCGACTGTATTCACGACTGCATGCGCGGACGCATCAATGTAGAAGGAACCAATGTGGTACTTTCGGCTGTGATAGATTATAAGGAGCGCCTGCTGGCTGCCAAACGCTTTGTGATTGTAGCCTGTGGCACGTCCTGGCATGCAGCACTTATCGGCAAGCACCTGATCGAGAGCTTCTGCCGCATCCCGGTGGAAGTGGAATATGCATCGGAGTTCCGTTATCGCGACCCGGTGATTGACAGCAACGACGTAGTGATTGCCATTTCGCAGAGCGGAGAGACAGCCGATACATTGGCTGCCGTGGAACTTGCCAAAAGTCGTGGAGCATTTATATATGGTATATGCAATGCCATCGGCTCCAGCATTCCCCGCGCTACGCATACAGGCTCGTATATTCACGTAGGACCCGAGATCGGTGTGGCATCTACCAAAGCCTTCACCGGACAGGTTACGGTGCTCACCATGCTTGCCTTGACGCTTGCCCGGGAGAAGAAGACGATTGACGAGGAACAATACCTTGCCGTTGTCAAGGAGTTGGGACAGATTCCCGACAAAATGAAGGAAGTATTGAAGCTGAACGACTGCATTGCCGAACTTTCCAAGATATTCACATACGCCCATAACTTCATTTACCTGGGACGCGGTTACAGCTATCCCGTAGCCCTGGAAGGTGCATTGAAGCTGAAGGAAATCTCGTATATCCATGCCGAAGGCTATCCGGCTGCCGAAATGAAGCACGGGCCTATCGCCCTGGTAGACGCCGAAATGCCGGTGGTGGTTATCGCCACGCAGAACGGACTTTACGAGAAAGTGCTCAGCAATATCCAGGAAATCAAGGCGCGCAAAGGCAAGGTTATTGCCATCGTTACGAAAGGCGATACGGTTATCAGCAAGATTGCCGATACTTGCATCGAACTTCCCGAAACAATGGAATGCCTCGATCCGTTAATAACTACGGTGCCGCTGCAGATGCTTGCTTATCACATCGCCGTGTGCAAAGGTATGGATGTAGACCAACCGAGAAACCTTGCGAAATCGGTGACCGTAGAGTAGGGAAAAAACAGATGATGTGTTGAGGCAAAACAGATGATGCGTTTGACCCAAACAGATGATGTGTTTACCCTGAACAGATGATGCGTTTTACTTGAATAGATAATGCGTTTTTGTAACTTGTAATTTAGTAATTAGTAAATCTATAAATGGAACAACTAAAGCATGAATGTGGCGTCGCCATGATACGCCTGTTGAAACCGCTGGAATACTACGAAAAGAAGTACGGCACATGGATGTACGGACTGAACAAGCTCTATCTCCTGATGGAGAAACAACATAATCGCGGACAGGAAGGTGCGGGTCTGGCTTGTGTAAAACTGGAAGCCAATCCCGGTGAAGAGTACATGTTTCGCGAACGGGCCTTGGGCTCCGGTGCTATCACCGAGATTTTCGGTACGGTGCAGAGTAACTTCAAGGATCTGACAAAAGAACAGCTGCACGATGCCGAATACGCAAAGCGTGTGCTTCCCTTTGCCGGTGAAGCCTATATGGGGCATTTGCGCTATTCCACTACCGGAAAGTCGGGAATCTCCTACGTGCACCCGTTTTTAAGAAGAAACAACTGGCGTGCCAAGAACCTTGCCCTCTGCGGCAACTTCAATATGACGAACGTCGATGAAATCTTTGCACGCATCACCGCCATCGGACAACATCCGCGCAAGTACGCCGATACATACATCATGCTCGAACAACTGGGACACCGCTTGGACCGCGAAGTAGAACGCCTCTTCAACCTCGCCGAAGCCGAGGGCTTGACGGGCATGGACGTGACCCATTACATCGAAGACCATATCGACCTTGCCAACGTGCTGCGCACTTCGAGCAGGGAGTGGGACGGAGGATATGTGATGTGCGGACTCACCGGAAGCGGTGAAACCTTTGCCGTTCGTGACCCGTGGGGCATCCGTACCGCCTTCTGGTATCAGGACGACGAGATAGCCGTGCTTGCCAGCGAACGCCCTGTGATACAGACCGCCCTGAATGTGCCTGCCGCTTCCATCAAGGAACTGCAACCCGGACAAGCTATGTTCATCAACAAGGCGGGCAAGCTGCGTACGGTGCAAATCAACAAGCCCCGTGAGGTGAGACCTTGCTCTTTCGAGCGCATCTACTTCAGTCGCGGCAGTGACATGGACATCTACAAGGAACGTAAACTGTTAGGTGAGAAGTTGGTACCTAACATCTTGAAAGCCATTGATAACGATATCGACCATACCGTATTCTCCTTCATCCCCAACACGGCCGAAGTTGCCTTCTACGGCATGCTGCAAGGACTGGACGAGTATCTCAACGAAGAAAAGGTAGAGCAGATTGCAAACCTGGCAAACAAACCCAGTCACGAAGAACTGGAACGTATCCTTTCCCGACGCATACGAAGTGAAAAGGTAGCCATCAAAGACATCAAGCTGCGCACGTTTATCGCCGAGGGCAACAGCCGCAACGACCTTGCCGCTCATGTGTACGACATCACTTACGGGAGCCTCGTGCCAGGTGTGGACAATCTGGTTGTCATTGACGACTCCATTGTCCGCGGAACCACCTTGAAGCAAAGTATCATCGGTATCTTGGACCGTCTGGGTCCGAAGAAGATCGTTATCGTCTCTTCCTCTCCGCAGGTACGCTATCCCGATTATTACGGCATCGACATGGCAAAGATGAGCGAGTTCATCGCCTTCAAGGCTGCCGTAGAGCTGCTGAAAGAACGGGACATGAAGGATGTGATTGCCGCTGCCTATCGTAAGTCGAAAGACCAGGTGGGCTTGCCGAAGGAGCAGATGGTGAACTATGTAAAGGATATCTATGCTCCCTTCACCGACGAAGAAATCTCCGCCAAGATGGTGGAACTGCTTACCCCGAAAGGAACGAAAGCCAAAGTACAGATTGTCTATCAGCCCCTCGAAGGACTGCATGAGGCTTGTCCCAAACATCAGGGAGACTGGTACTTCAGCGGAGACTATCCTACACCGGGTGGCGTGAAGCTGTTGAATGCCGCATTCATTGACTATATTGAACAAGTTTACCAGTTCTGATGGAAGAAGAAAAGAATAATCAAGATACAAAGTAATACTATAGATGAGAAATGTAACTCTTATCCTCGACGACGGGAGCCGCTTTCACGGCAAGTCGTTTGGCTATGAAAAGCCGGTAGCGGGAGAGGTGGTCTTTAACACAGCCATGACGGGTTATCCCGAGAGCTTGACCGACCCTTCGTATGCCGGTCAGTTAATGACGCTCACTTATCCGTTAGTGGGCAACTACGGTGTGCCACCGTTCACCATCGAACCGAACGGGCTGGCTACGTTCATGGAGAGCGAACGCATCCATGCTGAAGCCATCATCGTGAGCGATTACTCGGAGACGTACAGCCACTGGAACGCTGTAGAAAGCTTGGGAGACTGGCTGAAACGTGAACAAGTACCCGGCATTACGGGCATCGACACGCGTGAACTGACGAAGGTGCTGCGCGAACATGGTGTAATGATGGGCAAGATTGTCTTCGATGACGAGCCGGAGAATGTGCCCGAAGCAGTCTATGCAGGCGTAAACTATGTAGATAAGGTAAGTTGCAAAGAGGTGATCCGTTACAATGAGGGTGCTGATAAGAAGAAAGTAGTGCTCGTGGATTGTGGTGTAAAGTCCAACATCATCCGCTGCCTGCTGAAACGCGACGTAGAAGTTATCCGCGTGCCCTGGGATTACGATTACAACGGACTAGAGTTCGACGGACTGTTCGTCTCCAACGGTCCCGGTGATCCCGATACCTGCGATGCTGCCGTACAGAACATCCGCAAGGCAATGGCAAACGAGAAGTTGCCTATCTTCGGTATCTGCATGGGTAACCAGTTGCTGAGTAAAGCGGGAGGAGCCAAGATATACAAACTGAAATACGGTCATCGCAGCCACAACCAGCCCGTGCGCATGGTGGGTACGGAGCGTTGCTTCATCACCTCGCAGAACCATGGTTATGCCGTAGACAACAATACGCTGACCGAAGACTGGGAACCGCTTTTCATCAATATGAACGATGGTTCCAACGAGGGCATCAAGCATAAGCGCAATCCCTGGTTCTCGGCACAGTTCCATCCGGAAGCTGCCAGCGGACCGACGGACACGGAGTTTCTGTTTGACGAGTTTGTGAAACTGCTGTAATTACCTTATTAAACGTACAACAAATGAAAGAAGATAAAATAAAGAAAGTCCTGCTACTCGGCTCCGGTGCACTGAAAATCGGTGAAGCGGGAGAGTTTGACTACTCCGGTTCGCAGGCGCTAAAAGCGTTGAAGGAAGAAGGCATCCATACCGTCCTCATCAACCCGAACATCGCCACGGTGCAGACTTCGGAAGGCGTTGCCGACCAGATTTACTTCCTGCCCGTCACCCCCTACTTTGTAGAAAAAGTCATCGAGAAAGAGCGTCCCGACGGCATCATGCTTGCCTTTGGCGGACAAACCGCCTTGAACTGCGGTGTAGCCCTCTACAAAGACAAGATCTTCGAGAAATACGATGTAAAAGTCCTCGGTACCCCCGTACAAGCCATCATCGACACCGAAGACCGTGAAATCTTCGTTCAGAAACTGAACCAGATCGATGTAAAGACCATCAAGAGCGAAGCAGTAGAGAATGCCGTAGATGCCCGCCGTGCCGCCAAGGAACTGGGTTACCCCGTCATTGTCCGCGCTGCATACGCACTCGGCGGACTGGGTTCGGGCTTTTGTGACAACGAAGAAGAACTGAATGTATTGGTAGAAAAAGCCTTCTCTTTCTCTCCGCAGGTACTCGTAGAGAAGTCCTTGCGCGGCTGGAAAGAGGTGGAATACGAAGTAGTCCGCGACCGCTTCGACAACTGTATCACCGTCTGCAACATGGAGAACTTCGACCCGCTGGGCATCCACACGGGTGAGTCCATCGTCATCGCTCCGTCGCAGACTTTGAGCAATAGCGATTATCATAAACTGCGCGAACTTGCCATCCGCATCATCCGCCACATCGGTATTGTAGGAGAGTGTAACGTACAGTATGCCTACGATCCCGAGAGTGAAGACTACCGCGTAATCGAGGTAAATGCCCGCTTGAGCCGTTCGTCTGCATTAGCCTCTAAAGCAACGGGTTATCCGTTGGCATTCGTGGCTGCAAAACTGGGACTCGGCTACGGCTTGTTCGACTTGAAGAACTCCGTTACCAAGACCACAAGCGCCTTCTTCGAGCCTGCACTCGACTATGTAGTCTGCAAAATCCCTCGTTGGGACTTGGGTAAGTTCCACGGTGTGGACAAGGAGCTCGGTTCTTCAATGAAGTCCGTAGGCGAGGTAATGGCCATCGGCCGTACCTTCGAGGAAGCCATTCAGAAAGGACTCCGCATGATAGGTCAGGGCATGCACGGCTTTGTGGAGAACAAGGAGCTTGTTATCTCCGATATCGACAAGGCGCTGCAAGAACCTACCGACAAACGTATCTTCGTTATCTCCAAAGCCTTCCGTGCCGGATATACCATCGACCAGGTGCACGAGCTGACCAAGATAGACCGCTGGTTCCTGGAGAAGCTGATGAACATTATGAATACCAGCAAGGAACTGGAACAGTGGGGCAAGAATCATAAGCAGATTGCCGACCTGCCCGTCGAACTGCTTCGCAAAGCCAAAGTACAAGGTTTCTCCGACTTCCAGATAGCCCGTGTCATAGGTTACGAGGGAGATATGGAGGACGGCATCCTCTACGTCCGCAACTACCGTAAGAGCGTAGGCGTGCTGCCCGTAGTGAAACAAATCGATACCCTTGCCGCCGAATATCCTGCACAGACCAATTATCTGTACCTGACGTACAGCGGCATTGCCAACGATGTGAAATACCTGGGCGACCATAAATCCATCGTCGTACTTGGTAGTGGTGCCTACCGTATCGGCTCCTCGGTAGAATTCGACTGGTGCGGTGTGCAGGCGCTGAACACCATCCGCAAGGAAGGCTACCGTAGCGTTATGATAAACTATAACCCCGAAACCGTGTCTACGGACTACGATATGTGCGACCGCCTCTACTTCGACGAACTCACCTTCGAACGCGTTATGGATATCCTCGAACTGGAAAATCCGCATGGCGTCATCGTCTCTACCGGTGGCCAGATACCGAACAACCTTGCCTTGCGCCTCGATGCGCAGAACGTGCCCATTCTGGGTACAAGCGCCAAGAGCATCGACAATGCCGAAGACCGTGACAAGTTCTCCGCCATGCTCGACCGCATCGGTGTGGATCAGCCCGAATGGAGTGCGCTTACTTCACTGGAAGACATCAATGTTTTTGTAGAGAAGGTAGGTTTCCCCGTGCTGGTTCGTCCGTCGTACGTGCTCTCGGGTGCGGCCATGAATGTCTGCTCCAATCAGGAGGAGTTGGAACGCTTCCTGCAACTGGCAGCCAATGTATCGAAGAAGCATCCCGTTGTAGTCAGCCAGTTCATCGAACATGCCAAAGAGGTGGAGATGGATGCCGTGGCGCAGAATGGAGAAATCATCGCTTACGCCATCAGCGAACATATCGAGTTTGCGGGTGTGCACTCCGGTGATGCCACTATCCAGTTCCCGCCGCAGAAGTTATATGTGGAGACCGTACGCCGCATCAAGCGCATCAGCCGTGAGATTGCGCGCGAACTGAATATCTCGGGACCATTCAATATCCAGTACCTGGCTCGCGAAAACGATATCAAGGTGATTGAATGCAACCTGCGTGCCAGCCGTTCCTTCCCCTTTGTCAGCAAGGTGTTGAAGATCAATCTCATCGATCTTGCCACAAAAGTAATGCTCGGCATCCCTGTGCAGAAGTTGGACAAGAACCTCTTCGACCTGGATTACGTAGGTATCAAGGCCAGCCAGTTCTCCTTCAACCGTCTGCAAAAGGCCGACCCGGTGCTGGGTGTGGACATGGCCAGTACGGGTGAGGTGGGCTGTATCGGAAGTGATACTTCCTGTGCTGTCCTCAAAGCCATGCTTTCCGTGGGCTATCGCATTCCGAAGAAGAATATCTTGCTTTCTACCGGTACGCCGAAGCAGAAAGTGGATATGCTTACTGCCGCCCGCATGCTTCAGCAGAAGGGTTACAAGATCTTCGCTACGGGTGGTTCCAGCAACTTCCTTACGGAGAACGGTGTAGAGAATACCCGCGTCTACTGGCCCAGTGAGCCGGAGAAACAACCGCAGGCACTCGACATGCTGCACAAAAAGGAGATCGATATGGTAGTAAACATCCCGAAGAACCTCACCGCAGGCGAGTTGACAAACGGCTACAAGATACGCCGTGCCGCCATCGACCTCAACATTCCGTTGATTACGAATGCCCGTCTGGCAAGTGCGTTTATCCATGCCTTCTGCACGATGACGCTGGATGATTTGGCTATCAAGTCATGGTCGGAATATAAGTAATGCCACACTTGGGCAGCTCAAATGCCACACTTCCTTTACTCAAGTGTGGCATTTGAATTGTCGCCCACAAACCAGTCTATCACCTGCCCAAGCTCTGCATGTAGCTCATCTTCCGTAAAGTCTATATCCGACGGATAAATCAGGCACATCCATAAATCCGGTTCTTCTGATATTTTCTGATAATGAGAGGCAGGCAATAGTGGAAATGTTATTGCCGGATCACTAATCATGACTTCAAAGATCAGCTGGTAAGGATGCGAATATATGACGTGATGCCGCATCCGGTAATCAGGTCCGGTCAGGAAAGAATATTTGGGAATAGGACGGATTTCCGGTTCTTCTATATCCGTTTCTACATCCACAACTACGTCTTCAAAAGAAGGCAAATCTGTGTAAAGCAGTCGTCTCAAACCGGTATCTTCCTCCGAGAAGCGGATGATCTGCGTATTGAAGTTCCCATTCTTCTGCGACCATATCTCATAGTCACCGATAAAATAGACACGCTTCTTTGCACGGGTTACCGCTACATTCAGGATATTGCTGTTTACCCATGCAATAGCTCCCGTAGACGAAGGCTGACATCCCAGCAAGAAGATGACTTCCTCCGCCTCCTTGCCCTGGAATTTATGCACTGTGCCGCAATTAGCCTCTGCCCACCTCTTGTATTTGGGCAGTAGCCATTCATTTTCCTTCAGCTGCAATGCCTTCCTTACAGCTGTTTTCACCCCGTTGACAACGGTTGTAAAAGGAGATATGACGTACAACTTCCGGTTATCTTTTCCTTCGTAATGCTTCTTCATCCAGGATAAGATAATCCGAAGACAGAGTTCTCCCTGCTCGGGTACGTAGTGGTTGCCTCCTCCATTAGCCATATTCCTCTTTGAGGGTACATCTATCCATAGCGAGTGGTCGAATAACAATTCCTGCTGTTCGTCTGCCTTTACTTCATCCTTTGTGCCCAGTATCATCGTTCCGTCATAAGAAACCCGATTGGAAATGCTGAACATCGGATTGATGCACCGCCGATGTACCACTAACGGACACCCTACCCAGGTTTCGCCTATCCACGCTCCATACGGATTAATTCGGTCGGCAAACCCTTGTACGGAATGAGACTTTGACAGATAGGCTGCCAGAGAAGCGATTCTGCACTTCTTCTGATAAAGACTCATCAGCGTTTCATCGGTGGTCACCACCGGTTCCACTTGCTTCGGATCGCCTACAATGATTGCTTTCTTTGCCCTCCACAGAGCGCCTACGGCACATTGTGGGGCGGCTTGTCCGGCTTCGTCTACAATCAATAGTCCCAGTTGTTCCTTACCTACGTACTCCAGCATTTTCTGCACCGAAGCAAAAGTAGTGGAGACCACCGGTACAAGGAAGAAGAGACTGTTGAGCAGGGAAGGGAAGATCAGCGCCTTTTCTTCGGAGGTATATTTACCTTCCCAGAGATATATGAGGGAATAAAGATTGCACCGCCACTTGAAAGAATGGATGATAAACGAACCATGCAATACAAGTGCCCGGTAGAACAGCTCTTCCCTTGCTTTGTCGAAAGCTGCATTTTTCAGAGGATTGGCAGGCTGCATCTTTTCATTGGCTTCTTCAAACAGAGCTTCGTTGCAGGACAGTCTATGGCGCAACTGCTCTACAAGCCGGTATTGCTCCATAAACTGCTCTTTGGCATCCTCGAAAGTAGGGAAGCGCCCTTTGAATTCGGCGGCTACCTTTTTGTTATCTGCCTTGCTGCTGATTTTGGAGGCAAACTGTTTCAGCACCATTTCGCAGAAAGAGCGGATGTTATCGCTTTTACCCAGTCGTGCCGAAATCAGTCCCCAGGCTTTCTTTGTCTGTTTGTCAGGTTCCGTAGAGCCGTTGAGCATATTTGTGGCAAGCTCGCCGAAGAACAGGTCGCGTTCTTCACTGAACTTCAGCGTGTGCCCGGCTTCTTTCATGGCTTGTGCCTTGGGAAGTTTGCTCATTTCCGGCAGTTCGAAGGTGATGTTCTCTACTGCCGCATTATTGCAGGATGCCACCAGAATGCCATAATCATCGAGTCCGGATTGTGTTTTAAAAGCGAACGTACTCTGTGACTGTGTTTTGCCTTCCAATGTTTTATTCAGAATGGCATCATAACCGAAAGCGTCATCCGGTTTCTTTAGGTTTGCCAGTAAGCGTGCCCGACGCACTATATATTCGGCTATGATATCTTTAAGCAACGTTGTTTTTCCGGTTCCCGGAGGGCCGTTGACGGAGAAGATGCCGCATCCGCCTTGCCGTTCATCCGTCAAGGCTATGTTGATGGCCATTTGCTGCATCAGTGCGGGGGCAAACTCAGAAGGCCAGCGTCCCATGGGGTATTTCTCCGGTTGCAGCCACTTCCGGTAATTCTCTGCGGAGCAGATGCTGTGGCGTCCTTCAACGGACTTTAACGGTGCATTGATATAGGTATTCAACAGCAGGGCAGACTCTTTGCTTTGTAAGCTCCTGCGTACCCGGCTCAGGTCTTTGGCATAGAAACTCTGGTTCAAGTCAGTATCATTTTCCAGCAGCGTACGGATGCATATTTTCTTTAACTCCTTCTTGCGGTAGAGTTCGGTAGAGTAAAACAGGTTTTGTATATGCAGTTCCGTCATCAACTGCTTCACCTTCTCCAGCAGTCGTCCGTACAATTCGCCGTCCGGAATATCTGCCTGGAAAAACTCATCGCCTTCCTTTATCAAAGGTTCTAAATTATCCTCATTGATCGTCCGGTCGTGCAGCAAGCAACTTATCGCCCAGATATAGGAGGAAAGTTGAAATGAGCCTTTTATGTATTTACCTTCGGGAGATAGCTCTATGGTATAGAGCACGCTGACTTCCCAATTCTTTTCGAGCAGCTTTCTGAAACGTTTATTGTCTTCTTCGGCAGGAATGCGATTGTACAGCGCCGAGAACAGTTCGAACTTCGACACTCCGCCTGCATAGACGCGGAAGTTCTCGTCACCTTCTTCGGAAGGGTGTATAAAGTCGTTCAGTTCATCTTGCGAACCGGCATATTTCAATCTTACTTTTTCAGAGTCGGTATTGCTGTTTGTCGGTTTAGGGAAAGAAATTTCTTGAAAATACTCCAAGGCTTCCCAATAGGCTACTATATTAGTCGTGTCGCGCGAATCATTGGTAACTGAGCTTAGCAGTTCTTTCAGGGATGTCAGGTTCATCAGTTTATAGGATTATTTTGAGTTTCTACCTACAAAGATATGTTTTTTTTATTTGATATTTACATTTGCTTCTGATATTCTGCCGGAGTCATCCCCGTCATTCTCTTAAAGAACTTCGAGAAGAACGACGGATTGGGAAAGTTCAGTTCATCCGATATCTGGAACACCAGCAGGTCGCTGTGCTTCAACAGTACCTTGGCTTCGAGGATGACGGCTTGGTTTATCCATTGCATCACCGTCTGTCCGCTTACTTCACGGATCACCGTACTCAGGTAGTGGGGCGTCAGGCATAGCTTGTCGGCGTAGAAGCTGATGTTGCGTTGGTGCTTGCCGTACTCGTTTACCAGAGCGATGAAGCGGCGGTACACTTCCTCCTGGCGGGAGAGGCGGGAGGGGAGGGAAACTTGTTTCTGGTCCCGTATGTATCTTATATCATATAGCAAGGCGGTGATTAAGTTTTGCACCACCTCCCGACGGAAAGGAGTGCGGTGCATGGTTTCCCATAGCAGTGAGAAGAATCTGTCGGTACGTTCCCATTCCTCGGTGGTCAGTGAGAGGGGAAGCCCGTATTGCCCGCATATATCCGTTATGTTGCTGTTCTGCATGGCAGGCAGGAAGTCATTTTCGGGGACGATTATCTGAAAATCATAATCCGGACTTATCTCGATCAACTCTATCAGAGAATTGGGCGGGGAGATGACAATCATCTGCTCCCTTACTTCGTGTTCCACAAGGTTGATGGATATACGCCCCACACCACGCATGATGCGTATGATGCGGCACTCTTGGGTACGGTAAGGCTGCCCTGTGCGGAACAATGAACTTTGCATTTGCGCAAAGCTGACTACCATGCCTACTCCTTGCCGTATGGAGCGGAATTCGGCATGTGTGATGAGGTCGGCCCTGTCTCTCAACTCTTGAAATCCAAGACTCAGAGGTTTGCTCTTTTCTGTTGTTTTCATTTCTGTTAACGGATGTATATCTGTGGCAAAGATAAGAAAACGGGCGAATATATTATCCATTATTGTTGTAAATCGAACAAATGGGACATCTTGTGCGATTAATAGAAAGTAATCATATATCTTTATAGCCTATCTTTGCACTGTCGAAACAGAACAGAAAACAAAATAGAAAAGATGATAGACATGAGCTATATTTTTTAGACAGAAGAACAAAAGAACATATTAGAAAATATAAGCTATAGCATATCATGAATTTGTTCTTTTGTTCTTCTGTCTAAAAATAATTCTTTTGTCATTTAACTCATAACAGAAACAGAATATGAAAATGAAACGAATCCTTCTTTCTTTCTCCCTTCTTGTTGGCGCAACGTTGATGCATGCCCAACTGACGTTGGACGAGTGCCGGCGCCAGGCACAGGCCAACTATCCGTTGGTACGCCAATACGGACTGATAGAGAAAGCACGCGAGTACGACCTTTCCAATGCCGGGAAAGGTTATCTGCCCCAATTCTCATTGTCCGGTAAGGCGACGTACCAGAGTGAAATAACCCGGTTGCCGGTGGAGATACCGGGCATTGATGTAAAGACTGCTCCGAAAGACCAGTACCAGGTGATGCTCGAAGTGCAGCAGACCCTTTGGGACGGTGGCGATATCCGTTCCAGGAAACGCCTGACGCGTGCCGCCTCGGATGTGGAGATGGAAAAACAAAACGTCGACATGTATGCTTTGAACGACCGTGTAAACCAACTATTCTTCGGCATCCTGCTGCTGGACGAACAACTGAAGCAGAACCAACTGCTGCTGGATGACCTGGGACGGACACATAAGCAAGTTTCGGACTACATAGCCAATGGCATAGCCAGCCAGAGCGACCTGGATGCCGTCAGTGTGGAACAACTGAATACCAAGCAGCGCCGTGTGGAACTGGAAACCTCGCGCCGTGCCTACCTGAACATGCTTTCTGCCTTTATCGGTAAGGAGGTGTCCTCGGAAACGTCTTTGGTGAAGCCGCCCTTGGAAGAAACCGGTGCCGTGGAGGGTGGGCTGAATAATCGTCCGGAACTTCGCTGGTTCGATGCGCAGGGCGAACAGTTGAGGGTGCAGGAAGCTACCCTAAACACGCGCCTGATGCCCCGCTTCGGACTCTTTGTGCAAGGGGCTTACGGCAATCCGGGGCTGAATATGCTGAAGGATGAATTCGATACCTATTATATAGCGGGCGTACGCATGTCGTGGAACTTCGGTAGCTTGTATACCTTGAAGAACGACCGCCGCCGGATAGACAACAACCGTCGCCGGATAGAATCGAGCCGCGACGTGTTCCTTTTCAATACCCGCCTCGAAGCTACCCGGCAGGATGCAAATGTAATCTCCATGCGCCGGCAGATGGCAGATGATAATGAAATCATCCGTTTGCGTGAGAACATCCGCCGTGCCGCCGAAGCCAAGGTGGAGAACGGTACGCTGACCGTGACCGATATGCTACGCGAGATTACGAATGAAAACCTGGCCCGCCAGACCAAGGCACTGCATGAGGTGCAGTTGCTGATGAATATCTGGCAGTTGAAGTATACGTTGAATCAATGAAAATAATAATAAAACATACATCATTATGAAATCATTAAAACTATTTCCCCTCCTGTTCCTTCTTGCTGCTTGTGGAAACGGCACGCCTGAATACGATGCTACGGGAACCTTTGAAGCCACCGAGGTTATTGTATCGGCCGAAGCTTCGGGCAAGCTGCTCAGTTTCGACATTGAAGAAGGCACGGCATTGAAAGCCGGTCAGGAAGTCGGCATCATCGACACCGTACAGCTCTACCTGAAAAAGCTCCAGCTAGAAGCCAGTGTCAAGTCCGTAGAAGGGCAGCGTCCCGACATCCTGAAGCAAGTGGCCGCCACCAAGGAACAGATTGTGCAGGCCCGGCGCGAACGCGACCGTGTCTCCAACCTGCTCCGTGTAGGCGCCGCCAATCAGAAACAACTGGACGATGCCGAGTCACTGCTCGAAGTGCTGAACAAACAGCTCGCAGCCCAGAACTCCACCTTGCGAAACAGTGACCGGAGCCTGACGTGGCAAAGCTCCTCCGTCGGTATCCAGGTGGCGCAGGTCGAAGACCAACTGAGCAAATGCCACATCACCTCTCCGCTGACGGGAACCGTCCTTGCCAAATACGCCGAAGCCGGTGAGTTGGCTGCTCCCGGCACACCGCTGTTCAAGGTGGCTGATATGGAGCAGATTTATCTTCGCGCCTACATCACTTCCGAACAGCTTGCCGACATCAAGCTGGGACAAAAGGTAACCGTTTACTCCGATTATGGCAAGGACATTCAGAAGGAATACCCGGGCATCGTCACCTGGATTTCCGAGACCTCCGAATTTACGCCGAAGACCATTCTGACGAAAGACGAACGTGCCAACCTGGTATATGCCGTGAAGATAGCTGTGAAGAATGACGGGATGCTGAAAATAGGAATGTATGGAGGCTGTAACTTTAAATAGTGTCACCAAGCACTACGGCAAGGTAGAAGCCTTGCAAGGTGTCTCTCTCTCCGTGAAGCCCGGTGAACTCTTTGGCATCATCGGCCCGGACGGTGCAGGGAAGACCTCGCTCTTCCGCATCCTCACCACCTTGCTGCTGGCGGACAGCGGGACAGCTACCGTCTGCGGACTGGATGTGGTGAAGGATTATAAAGCCATACGCCGCCGGGTGGGCTATATGCCCGGACGCTTCTCCCTCTATCAGGACCTGACGGTAGAAGAAAACCTGAACTTCTTCGCCACCGTCTTCCATACCACCATCGAGGAGAACTACGATTTGGTGAAGGACATCTACCGACAGATAGAACCTTTCCGCAAGCGCCGTGCCGGAGCTTTGTCGGGAGGTATGAAGCAAAAGCTTGCCCTCAGTTGCGCCCTCATCCACAAGCCGGATGTGCTCTTTCTGGACGAACCGACAACGGGTGTAGACCCCGTATCGCGCAAGGAGTTTTGGGAAATGCTGCGCCGCCTCAAGGAACAAGGTATCACGATCATTGCTTCCACGCCCATCATCGACGAGGCCCGCCAGTGCGACCGTATCGCCTTCATCAACGAAGGCCGGATACATGGCATCGATACTCCCGAACGCATCTTGGAGCAATTTGCCGACATCCTTTGTCCTGCCGGCTTGCAGCACGATAAGGCAGAGCACCGCGAAGACTACGTCATCGAAGTGAACGACCTGACCAAACGCTTCGGCAGCTTTACCGCCGTCGACCGTATCTCGTTCCGCGTTCACCGGGGTGAAATCTTCGGCTTTCTCGGTGCCAACGGTGCAGGCAAGACTACCGCCATGCGTATGCTCACGGGACTTAGCCATCCCACCGACGGCACAGCCCGTGTAGCCGGTTTCGACATCGCCACCCAGACCGAAGACGTGAAGAAGAACATCGGCTATATGAGCCAGAAATTCTCCCTCTACGAGGACCTCAAAGTATGGGAGAACATCCGTCTCTTTGCCGGTATCTATGGAATCCCCGATGCTGAAATTGCCCCCAAGACGGATGAGCTGTTGCAACGTATCGGCCTTGCCGCCGAACGCGATACGCTGGTGAAGAGTCTGCCTTTGGGATGGAAACAGAAGCTTGCCTTCTCCGTCTCCATCTTCCATGAACCGAAGATCGTCTTCCTGGACGAACCTACGGGAGGTGTCGACCCCGCCACCCGCCGCCAGTTCTGGGAACTCATCTACCAGGCTGCCGACCGTGGCATCACCATTTTCGTCACCACCCACTTCATGGACGAGGCCGAGTATTGCGACCGTATCTCCATCATGGTGGACGGTGTGATCCGTGCCCTCGACACCCCTGCCGAACTGAAACGACAATTCGGGGCCGAGACCATGGACGACGTATTCCAGCAACTGGCACGCCAGGCTGTGCGGACGGCAGACTGATGGAGTGTCTGTGAAATCCGTGTAATCCGTGCCTAAAATATAGATAGAACAATGAAACAATTTATAGCTTTTGTCCGAAAGGAATTCTTCCATATCTTCCGCGACCTGCGCACGATGATGATCCTGCTGGGTATGCCCATCGTGCAGATTATCCTCTTCGGCTTTGCCATCACCACCGAAGTGAGCAACGTGCGGGTGGCCGTCCTCGACCCGTCGAACGATGTGGTTACCCGCCGCATCATCGACCGCATGGATGCCAGCGAGTACTTCACCATCACCCGCCGTCTGTATTCCCCGCAGGAAGTGGAGCAGTTGTTCAGGAAGGGAGACATAGACATGGCACTTGTGTTCGGCAGCCAGTTTGCCAATAACCTCTATACCGGTGAGGCAAGCGTGCAGCTCGTCTCCGATGCTACCGATCCGAATATGGCTACCATGCAGGCAGGTTATGCCACCAGCATCATTTCCGCTGCCGGACAGGAGATGCTTCCGCCGGGAGTACATGCGGCTGCCATCGTACCTCAGGTGAAGTTGCTGTACAATCCTCAGATGAAGAGTGCCTATAACTTTGTGCCGGGTGTCATGGGGCTTATCCTCATGCTGATTTGTGCCATGATGACTTCCATCTCCATCGTTCGCGAGAAGGAGATGGGGACGATGGAGGTGCTGCTTGTATCTCCCGTGAAGCCGCTTTTCATTATCCTTGCCAAGGCGGTGCCTTATTTTGTGCTGTCGTTTGTCAACCTTACTACCGTGCTGTTGCTTTCGGTCTATGTGCTCGATGTTCCTGTGGCCGGTAGTTTGTTTTGGCTGGTCCTGGTGTCGCTGCTCTTTATCTTTGTGTCCCTGGCTTTGGGGTTGCTCATCTCTACCGTTACCCGCACGCAGGTGGCTGCCATGCTGGCTTCGGGATTGATACTGATGATGCCTACCATGCTGCTTTCGGGCATGATATTCCCGATTGAGAGCATGCCTGCCATCCTGCAAGGTATTTCCGTCGTCATTCCGGCACGCTGGTACATCCAGGCTGTGCGCAAGCTGATGATTGAAGGAGTGGATATTTCGCTTGTACTGATGGAAGTCGGCATACTGGCCACGATGGCGGTGTTACTGATAACGATCAGTTTCAAGAAGTTTAAAAATAGATTAGAGTGATTATTATGATAAAGTATCTCATCGAAAAAGAATTCAAGCAGTTGTTCCGCAACTCCTTTCTGCCGAAGCTGATCTTCATCTTCCCCTGCATGATTATGATCGTGATGCCCTGGGCGGCAAACCTGGAGATAAAGAACATCAACCTGAATATTGTAGACAATGACCATAGTGTCATTTCCCGGCGTCTGGTCGATAAGATTGGTGCTTCCACTTACTTCCGTACCACGGATATTCCCGGAACTTACGACGAAGCGCTGCGGGCCATCGAAGTGGGATCGGCAGATATCATTCTGGAGATTCCCCGTGATTTCGAGAAGGACTGGATGGATGGGAAAGCCCCCGACCTGCTGGTTGCCACCAATGCCGTGAACGGAACGAAGGGAGGGTTGGGAAGTTCCTATCTCTCTGCCATCATCAACGACTATGCCCGCGAGTTGAGGGAGGAATCGCCTGCATCGGCAGGGGTGGGCAGGTCTGTTCCCCGTGTAGAAGTGACGACTCAGAATCTTTATAACCCGAACCTGAACTACAAACTCTTTATGGTTCCTGCACTTATGGTCATGCTGCTGACAATGATTTGTGGTTTCCTTCCGGCACTCAACGTAGTGGGAGAGAAGGAGGCAGGTACTATCGAGCAAATCAATGTGACTCCCGTCAGCAAGTTTGTTTTCATTGCAGCCAAGCTGATTCCCTATTGGGTGGTAGGCTTTGTGGTACTGACGATTTGTTTCATTCTTGCTTGGCTGCTCTACGGTATTCTGCCTGCCGGACATTTCTTCACGATCTATGGTTTTGCGGTGGTGTTCCTGCTGGTTGTTTCCGGATTGGGACTGGTGATATCCAATCACTCTGCCACGTTGCAGCAGGCCATGTTCGTCATGTGGTTCTTTATGCTTATACTGATGCTGATGAGTGGTCTTTTCACTCCTATTCATAGCATGCCGGAGTGGGCGCAGTGGATTGCCCGTCTCAATCCCTTAAAGTATTTTGTGGAGATGATGCGTACTGTTTATCTTCGTGGTGGTGGTTTCTCCGATTTGCTTCCCCAGTTGGGTGCCTTGGCTTCTTTTGCGGTGATCTTTAATCTGTGGGCGGTGAAGAGTTATAAGAAGAGTAATTGATAGGGAAAAGTGAATGATTTGTGATACTTGATAGAGAAAAGGTGTTGTCTCCCTTTCGGAAAGGAAACAACACCTTCATTTTACACATTCATTGCATTCGCTCCCAGTGCACCCAGCACAGCCGAAGCTATCGCAATGACAATTTTCAGGATTTTATCCCAGGTAGATGATTTTGTACTCATAAGATTTTAAAGTTTAGGTTTATATTTTATCCCAGCGGATTCTCTCCTTGGTCTCCATCCGAACCGCCGCCGCCCGGCTTGTTGTCGTCCGAGCCGCCTCCGGAGGAACTTCCTCCTTCTCCCTTATTCACCAGCGATTCCAGGTCATAGAAATCGATCTTCTGCCCTGCACGTGTTGCCGTGATGTCCGGTCTTACGGTGCTGGACGGCCTGAAGTTAATCTTCACCGCCTTGATGTTCTTCGCCGTGCACTCCTTTACATCCAGTACCCCTGCCGTACGTGCCGACAAGCTGAATACTCCGAAGTTCTTCACATTCACCGACTGTCCGTTGTAGAGCGTTGTAATCATCGCTTCCACAAAGTTTGTCAGCACGCTTTGAATGTCTCCGAGCGTCAGTGAACTCTTCTCCTTCATCACATACGCAAGGTCGTCCAGCGTCGCATTGTCTCCCAATGTCACCAGTTGCGGATAATACTTTGCCACCGCATCTGCTTTTCGAGGATCCTTCCTCGCAATCTTCTTGAATGGTACTCCCATAAACAATTAAAAAATTAAAGGTTAAAAACTATATTAACTAATTCTCTGCCACAAAAGTACCCTTTTCCCTTCTTCTTTATCATGAGTTCCCGTGAGCTCCTTCCGTTGTCTCACCTTTCCCGATGTTTCACCGGAATCCTCCTGCCATTCCCCCTTATTTGTATAACTATTTCTTGCTTATATCCCTGATATTCATTACCTTTATACCATATTAATCAACTAAAACCTATCAGAATGAAAATCGAAAAAGAAAAGAAAGAAGAAGCGGAAGACCTCCGTCCGTTCCACGTCCGCACCTACACCAAAGAAGAGCTTGCCATGCTCTACAACCCTACCTTCTGCGTTACCAATGCCATCAATACCCTTTCCGCCTGGATTCGCCTGAACAAACCCTTGAAAGAGGAACTCGCCGCCGTAGGCTACAACCGCTACCGTCGTAGCTTTACTCCCCGGGAAGTATCTCTGCTGGTGAAATACTTGGGAGAACCTTGATCCTTTGTAAAGAAAATGCCAATATATATGAAGCCCCGTAACAATATATGTTATTCTGTATAACAATATATGTAACGGGGCTTCTCTTGTCATTAGCCTTTCATTCAGAACGGCAACTTGTTTTCTTCTTCTGTTCCTTTTCCTCCTTCTGTTTTCTTCTGTGAAGAGTTGGGCTCCTTGAAGTTGTTCTCCACATCATCCTGCTGAATATCCACCAGCTCGTATTCCGTGGTATCCTGCTCATTTATCCTTGTTCTGAAACCGTATTTCTCCAACGCTTGTACCAATACCTGCTGTGCATGCTGGGTCACCGGCACCTTTCCGAATACATTCAGCTTTGTCAGTATGGCAGCTGCCGGCATCCATCGTACGTTCAGGTCCTCCGGCAACGGCTTGCGGAAGAAGACAAAAAGATTCTCTTCCACCGGATCCTTCATGCGGTGCAACTCATTATGTTTGTTCAGCTGCTCTATCTCTTCGCCTTCGTACCAGTAGCGGAAACCGCTTTCGAGCAGAGCCAGTGCTTGGGAGTAAACTCCGGCATGGTTTACGGGCGTACGATAATCTACCTGCCGGATGGTGATGGGCAGAAAACGCCGGTTTCCGCCTACGTCCTGCAGACATTGCCGGTTGTTGGTGCTTCCGATGAAAGACGCATGCCGTATGAAGGTGAAGGCTTCGAAATCGTAGGCTTTTCGTTGCGTGACGTTTTCCTGGGTGATGAATCTCTTCAGATTTGCCAGTTCTCCGGGCTTTACTCCTTCAAACTCTTCCATATTGATGATGAGTCTGGTGGATAACAGTTGGGCATGGTCCTTGTTGGCAGGGTCCACCATGCCGTTGTAGAAGTATTCTTTCCATTCGGGCGGCAGCAGGTTGCGTATCCAGGTGCTTTTCCCCTTTCCCTGTTCGCTGTAGAGTATGGGTACCAGCTGGTTCATGTCCTTGTCGCGGATGGCACATGCCACCATGCCTACGATCCATTTCCGGAATCCTTCTCTCCATAGTTCCTGGTTTTCGGTCTGTATGGTGTCTGCCAGTTGGCGGATGTAATCCGTTCCGTCCCACGACGGCAGGTTGTCTAGGTAGCCGAGGAATGGGTTGAAATCTTTGGCGTAATTGGAATCGATCACGGCTTTCAGGAAGTTCTGGAAACAGGAAATGCCTGCCATCTGCAGGTCTACGAATATGGAGTTGTAGTCTTTGATACGCATGGGACGGTAACCTTTTCGGGCTTCTTCCGGTCGGTCGTATGGCATAAACTCCAGTCGGTCCAAGACGATGTTTCTTCTTATCCCGTAATGTTCTTCCAGAAAATCCATCACCTGGTTGATGACGGGTTGCTTCTCTTCCTTTGCTTTTTCTGCCGCTTCGGTCTTGCTGGTGTAGCTGTAGGCGTTGTGTACGGGGTCCAGTACGTTCAAGTCTTGGTTGCCGAAGTCTTTTTGTATCATCAGGCAGGCGGACTCTTCCTTGATTCCTTTGCGATAGCAGCGGTTGCCCAGTATGTAGAGGAAGTTGTCGCGGTTTCCTTCCACGAATTTGTCCGAACGCTTGGTGGTGCTCAGTGCTTTGCGGTATTCCATCATTTCCCACGGCTCCACCTGGGTGGCGGATGTGGGAGAGACGGATGCTCTTTTTTTCCTGGGCCGTACTGTCTTTTCCGGAGGTACGATCTGCAGATTGTAGTCCGGGATGGCTGCCAGCAGTGCTTCGTTCAGATACGCTTCGGGGTCGTACGACTCGAAGAATCCCCGGCTGATGTCGCTTCCGCTGGTATCTACTTTTACTCCCGTCAGTTGCTCGATGCGGACTCTCGTGGCTTCGTACATTTGCGCATGATACTTTTCCAGTTCGGTATAGCCGATTTCCCGCGTGCTGAAGGTCGTTTCGCGCAGTTTGCAGGCGTAGGCAGTGCGCAGGTAGACAAATACCTTGAAACCATGCTGCTTGGGGCTGAGGAAAGCGGCGAGTATGTCCGGATCGGCCTCCAGGAGCTTTCGGACGGCTTTGATCTGTTCGGTTTTCAGCCCGTCGATGTCGATGGTAATAACGGGGTTGTAGCCTGCGATGCTGTAGGGCAGCCGTTCTTTTTCGTAGTTGGCGGTCAGCGAAAGGTAGGGGAGTGTCCTTTTCAGTTTTTCTGCCTCCTTCTTCATTCCTTTTTCTGCTTGTTGCACAATGCGTTGTATGGTTGCGGCATGCTTCCCATTGCGCACTTCTTCAATGATTGTTTTAAGACTCGTTTTTCCTGCCACGGCAGAGAATCCCTTGTGTAGGGTGATGGTAATGTCTTCCATCGGTTCTTTTGTTTTTAAGTTTTAAATTAGTTCGAAGAGTCTGTGAATCGGTAAGCTCTTCATGATGGAAAACTTAGGAACTCATAAGCTCAGCTGTTCCTTATCTCTTGGGGAACACACTGCAAAATAATATCAAAAAATCCGAATAAAAAAACAGCCCGGCTTAGTGGAAGCGGGCTGTTTCTTTAATTTCGGAATGCGGATTTGCCTGTTCGGCTATTTGGCGTTTTCCAGTTCTTTTATTCGATTATACAGTTCTGTTTCAAGACTTTTAGAGTTGATTTCTTTACTGACGTTTCTTGTGTTCAGGAATTGGAACTGTGTCATCAAGAATGCTATCCATTCCTTGACTTCCGTCGCTCTTCCTTTTTTTTTCAGGATAAGGATAATGCGGGCTGCGGCATCTATAATCTCCTTTCTCTCTTTCGTCACGGGTAGGGGTGTGCTGCCCATTAGTTTGATACTTAAAGCAAAGTTTTCTGCATTAATTTTCTCGTCTTTCAGGGCGATGTTGTACTGTTCTTCCTCAATCACCGTTGCTTTTTTAAAATTACATTTTTCATTTGTTTTTTCTAATTTCGTTTAACGATTAAAAATGTTTATACGTTAAAATGGCGCAAAATTAGTGTTTATTCACTTTCTGCCAAAATTAATATCGGTAGTTCTGCTGAAACAATAATCTCTTGAGAAAAAAATCGCCGTGTGCTGTCGCTGTGTATATTACTGTAATATATATGTAGGGGGATTTCTTTTAAAAAAGAGAGAGTATTACGCGCGTGCGCGTATGTATTTAAAATAAAGGGGAATAGGGGTGGGGAAGTGGTTTTTAAACGTTCGTTTAATGGACGCAAAGGTAACGTCAAGAAATGAAATTACAAAATATTCTGATGAATAAAATGATAATCTTTTTTAATAAAACGCTTATCTGATTATATATCAGATTATTGCACAATATCCCAATTTGGAATTTTAACATGTATTTCTATTAAAATAGCATGATATGTAAGAGGGCTGGAAAAGGCGTCCATTAAACGAACGTTTATTGAACGCTTTACTGTCTTTAACTCGCTCGTTTATAGCTTTTTATACTCTAAAAAGTGTCCTATAACTGTTTCACCGCTTCTTTTTCCGTGATGGTAGGAAGCTTTGAGATAATATGAATGCAGCATAAGTTACTGAAAACAATCGCATTACATAATTTGACCGGGAGGTATTTCACTACTCCGGTGTCCCTAAAAAACATCCTTTTCTGAGATAATAAATATCCTTTTTTCAGGTAGTAAGTATCCTTTCTTTAGGTAGTAAGCGTCCTTTTCAAAGAAAAAATAGAGTTTTCTTCATCTCTTTCTCCCTGTCATTCAGAGCGAAGCGAAGAATCTCTTTCCCCTTTTTCTCACAAAGGCTCTCTTCTCCTCTTTTATAATAATGAGTAATTCATCTGGAAATACATCGTCTTTTTCTTCGTCTGATCTTTATTGGTTCGCCGTTCGCGTCTCCTATAGCCGCGAACTGACTTTGAAAGCCATTTTAGATAAAGAGCAGATAGAGAATTTCATTCCCATGCGGTATAGTTATATAATGAAGGGAGGCAAGCGTGTACGCAAGTTAGTTCCTGCTATCCACAACCTTGTCTTCATCCATTCCACGCGCAAACGTATTGACCTCTTGAAGGATGAGCTCGAAGCTTCCCTGCCCATACGTTTCATTATGAATCGTGAATATTGCCGTCCGGTTGTCATCCCCGATGCCCAGATGCGTAGCTTCATCCTTGTTGCCGGTACTCACGATGAGTCCATTCTCTACATAGAACCCGCCGAGCTTCATTTAGTGAAAGGTCAGAAAGTCCGTATCATCGACGGCATCTTCAAAGGCGTTATCGGAGAGTTTGTCCGCATTCGTCACGACCGTCGGGTAGTAGTAAATATAGAAGGTGTCATGGCTGTTGCTACCACTTTTATTCATTCGTCGTTGGTCGAGCCATTAACCAATGATTGATATAATCTGTCATCCTAAGCTTGTTCAGCGATTGATGTTATTTGTCATTCTAAGCTTTCTGAAAGACTTCTCTTCTCAAGTATTGAAATAATTTATAATTATAATTCTTCATGGATTCTTTATACACTCTTGCCCATCAACTCCTAACCTTAGGCATGGATGGTAGTCCCATTTACGCGGACCAGTTTACACGTTTGAATCGTGACGTCTACGAGCAAGCTCTTCATCTTTATGGTACTCGTGGCAACACAGTCGAAGAAGAAGCCGAGCTTTGCCTTGGCCTGTTAGTTGCTTTTGCCGCTACTATTTATGATAACGGCCGCAAGCAACAATATGTTCAGAATGTACTTGACCGTAGCTGGGAGGTGCTTCCCAAGCTTCCTGCTTCTTTGCTGAAAGTTCGCCTGCTGACTTATTGCTATGGTGAGGTTTATGATGAAGAGTTGGCAAAGGAAGCTCATGGTATTATTGATACTTGGGATGAAGGTGGGCTGACTTTGGAACAGGTGGAGATAGTTGAGGAATTGAGGAATATTGAGGAAAATACGTACCCTTTTGAAGAAATAGAAAAATAAATTTTATGTTTCTCATATAATAGGCCTTTACATTTTTTATGACTGATGTGAATATTGGAAGTAATAGACGTATAGCAAAAAATACTTTCTTGTTATACATACGAGTATTAATATTACTATTTGTATCTCTATTTACTTCACGGGTTGTATTGGATGTTCTTGGGGTCGATGATTATGGTATTTATAACTTGGTAGGAGGAGTTGTGGCTATGTTTTCCATGCTTAGTGGAACTATGGCTGGAGCTTCCCAACGTTTTATAACTTACGCTTTAGGGGAAAATGATAGACAACGTGTTTCTCGTGTTTTTTCAACAAGTGTTACTCTACATCTTATTTTAGGTATCTTCATTGTAATTATACTTGAAATTTTTGGTCTGTGGTTCTTGTATAATAAGCTAAATATTCCTATAGAGAGATTATCGGCTGCAGGCTGGGTGATGCAATGTAGTATTTTTGCTTTTTTCATCAATATTATTTCAGTACCGTATAATTCTTTGATCATTGCCTATGAAAAAATGAGCGCATTTGCCTATATTAGTATATTAGATGCTGTACTAAAACTAGGTTCTGCATATCTGTTATGGTTGGTTGGTTCAGATAAATTAGTTGCGTATGCTATTTTCATATTGATTATAACAATGATTCAACGTGCCGTCTATTCTATCTATTGTAAAAACCATTTTGCGGAAGCCAAACATATATCTTTAAAGATAGATGGTAAACTTTTTAGAGATATGTTTTCTTTTGCATCGTGGAATTTATGGGGAACTGGTTCTGCTGTTTTACGTAATCAAGGGGTTGATATTATTTTAAATTTGTTTTTTGGCGTTACTATAAATGCGGCAAAAGGAATCTGTAATCAAGTACAGAATGGTGTTTATCAGTTTGTGGGTAATTTCCAGACAGCAGTTTATCCCCAGTTAACTATGTCTGTGGCACAAAGGGATTATGTCAGGACGCGTACATTGATTTTCCAGGGAGGACGTTTTTCTTTTTATTTAATGATTTTTTTTTCTTTACCTATCATGGTTGCAACGCCACAGATACTGTCTCTTTGGTTGAGTGTAGTACCTGATTATACAGTCGTTTTTATACGTTGGACATTTATTTATTTGTTATGTGATACTTTATCTCGTTTCTTAGTAACATCAATCCTAGCGAATGGTAATATTAAAAATTATCAAATAATTGTAGGTAGTACAAAACTATTGGCACTCCCTTTTATTTATATTATTCTCAAATTTGGGGGCACTCCTTTGGTTAGTATTTGGGTGATTATTGGACTTGAACTAGTGTGCTTGACTCAACGACTTTATTTCTGTCGAAAGTATATAGGGTTATCTGCCGGGTTATATTTAAGGAATGTATTTCTTAAATGTTGGAGTGTTTTCATTTTGGCAGCAGCTATTCCATTCTATGTTTCATTTTCTTTGACAAGTAATCTTTGGATTTTACTTATAACTTCTGTGTGCTCTGCATCTCTTGTGATTTGCTTTGTGGGATTAAGTCTGGATGAGAAAAAAAAGATATCTCAGAAAATAGTAAGTGTAGTATATCATAAGTTTCATCCATGAATAATATCCAAATAGTATCGAATGCTTTGTTATGTTCAAATTGCGGTGCATGCAAAGCTATTTGTCCAAGAGAATCTATTTCTTTTAAATTCAGTTCGTTAGGCAGAATGTATGCTTCTGTAAGCGAGACTTGTGTGGATTGTGGTTTGTGTACTAAAGTATGTCCGTCTTTGGATTATTATGGTTTGCATGCTATCTTTTCAGATAGGTATATAGGAGCAATAAAGAAGGTATATGTCGGAAAAACTACTAATGATATATTCTATAAGAATGCTCAAAGTGGTGGAGTTTGTACAACCTTATTGGAGCACTTATTTGAGAGTGGTGCTATAGATTGTGCAGTTCTTTGCCGTATGTCTTATGGTAGAAATATTCCTATTGTAGAGTCAGTAGTAGTCAATAAGAAGGAGCAATTGCTTGATTGTCAAAAGAGTTGTTATGCTCCGGTTGATATCCTATCTGTCCTGAAAGCGGTAAAAGATAAAAGTAAAGTTGCTATTGTAGGACTACCTTGCCATATTCAAGGTTTGGAAGCTTTGATGCGAACTTCTAATAAATATTCTATAGTGAAATATAGAATAGGCCTAATATGTGAACGTACTCTTGGCTCTACCTTACAAGATGTAATGGTTTCATATCAAAAAAGAGAATATGTTAAGATAGATTGGAAACGTAAAGATTTCAATCATGGTTCTACTTATTATCCCTATAAAACAGCACCATTAGTCGTTACTTATAAAAATGGTGAAGAATATATATATCCGAATCTTTATCGCTTTGCACTGAAGGATATGTTTACCTCTCCTCGTTGTCGGGTTTGTTATGACAAATTAAATGTTTTTGCAGATATAGTATTAGGTGATCCTTGGGGGATGTCCAATATTGACTGGCAACATGGTGAATCATTAGTTATTGTGCGTACCGATTTAGGGAAACAATTAATTGATGATGCAATTTTGTATAAAAAAATAAAGTTGCGTGAGGCCGATTTGGAGGAGATGTTGCGTGGGCAAGGTATTCAAAAACGTAGGGAACAGGTTGCTGTATATTCGTCGGCTTTACAAATTCTTCCTGTAAAGTGCGATTCTTATTTATATTCTCAAGAGAAAGGAAAAGCAGTTTCTGTAAATAGTAAAAAAGCGATGATTGAAATGGAGCAATTTCTTCAACGTGAGAGGAAATCTAAGGAAATGATTGTAGAGGAAGCTCATCGCTTGATAGAAGCAGCCATTAAGAAAGAGAGAATGAACAAGAATATAATTATTCGTATTGCAAAACGGATTTATAGAATAATTTTAAAATGAAAATTGTATTATCAGGCTTGGGGACCACTAATAAAGGTGCTGAATTGATGCTTTATGCTATATTGCAGCAAATAGAGTTGAAATATCCGCAAGCAGAAGTCTTTATTTCGAAAAAATCAGTGAGACCGGAATACGTTGATACGCGAATTAGTTTAAAATATAAGCCATATTCTAAATGGAAAGCAATAGCAATTCGCTCCAAGATAAGGGGTATTTTCCGTATCTTGCATTTACCCACTCATATATTCAGCGATACTACTGTGGTAGAAAATGCTGATTATTTTATAGACGGAAGTGGTTTCGTTTTTTCTGACCAGTGGAATTTAAATTTCAGTGCTTTATATTATTGGGAACATATCCTTAGGAGTTATCACGAACAAGGTACTAAAATTATTTTCCTTCCCCAAGCCTTTGGTCCCGTTGAAAAGGAGTTTACGAGGAAAATTATTTCATGTATAGACAAATATGCAGATGTTGTGATGCCTCGCGAAATGGTTTCAAAGAACTATCTGGCACAATGTTTTATAAATCAAGATAAGATTAAATTATTTACGGATTTTACTTCTTTGGTTGAAGGACGTTTTCCTGAAAAATATGCTTCCTTAAGGGATGCTGTGTGTATTATCCCCAATATGAGAATGATAGATAAGGGTATGATATCAATGGAAGATTACCTTGCAGCTCTTTTAAGAATAGTTCGCTTGGCAAAGAGTTATGGTAAGCAAGTTTATTTACTTAACCATGAAGGAATGGCAGATGAAAAATTGGCTTTTTCTGTACAACAGCATCTGAATGATAATATAGAAGTAGTAACTGGTCTTAATGCTTTAGAAGTAAAAGGCCTTATTGCATCCTCTTTCTTATGTATCACTTCTCGTTTTCACGGAGTGGCTTCTGCATTAAATTCTTGTGTTCCTTGCCTGGCCACTAGTTGGAGCCATAAATATGAAGAACTGTTTAGGGATTATGGCTTGGAGAATAGTATTTTAGAACTTAATAATGTAGATGATAAGATTGTGGAATATCTTCAACCTGAAAACAATCGTTTAATCAGGCAACACTTAGAAAAACAAGTTACTAAAATTAAGGAACAGACTTCACAGATGTGGAAAATAGTTTGGAATGAATAGTAGATTGGCATCCTATTTGAAACAATAATCAGCTTCTTTTTATCAATAAAGGATAATCAATTGCTATGCAGTTAATAAAATGTTTGTAGATGGTGATTGAGGTGTTATAAAATAAAAAAATAAATGAAAACTTTTCAAGACTTAAAGCGTAATCTCAAGAAAGACGGCTCTTCTTTTCCCGTTTTTAAGATTGCCTTATTAGGTGATGCTGCCACCCAGTTCCTTTCCGCTGCCATACGCGGTATGGGTTATGAGTGTGGATATAACCTAGATTTGTGGGAGGCGGAATACAATCAAGTGGAACGTCAGGTTTTGGACATGGCTTCGGATTTACACGGCTTCCGAGCCGATTATACGGTTGTGTTCCAATCCACCCATAAACTGTTGGAAAAATACGGTTCACTTCCCGTTTCCGAACAGGAAAATTTGGCGGAGAATCGGCTGGACTTTATCCGTACTCTCTGCAGTTCCGTTCCAGGTCGCATTATCTATTATAACTATCCCGAGATCGAAGATACCATTTTCGGCAGTTATGCCAATAAAGTTCCTTCTTCTTTTACTTATCAGCTTCGCAAGCTCAATTATGAACTGATGAATCTGGCGCAACACTTCCCGAATCTGTTTATCTGTGATTTGGCGGGTATCCAGAACAAATGGGGGCGCGACTTTATGTTCGACAGTAATGTATATGTCAGTACCGAAATGATTCTCAGTATTGATTCCCTGCCTTATGTGGCTTCTCGCACACTCGACATCGTTTGTGCCGCCGAAGGCAAATTCAAGAAATGCCTAATTCTTGACCTGGACAATACCGTTTGGGGAGGAGTTGTCGGCGACGACGGCTGGGAAAATATCCAAATCGGTCACAGCTTGGGTATAGGCAAAGCCTTCACCGAGTTCCAGCAGTGGGTCAAGAAACTGAAGAATCGCGGAATAATTATTGCCGTATGCAGCAAGAACGATGAAGCCAAAGCCAAAGAGCCTTTCGAGAAGAATCCCGAGATGGTGTTGAAACTTGATGATATCTCTGTGTTTGTGGCCAATTGGGAGAACAAGGCTGATAATATCCGCACTATTCAGAGTATTCTGAATATCGGTTTCGATTCGATGGTTTTTCTGGACGACAATCCTTTTGAACGTAACATGGTGCGTGAACACATACCGGGAGTAACGGTACCCGAACTCCCCGAGGATCCGGGCGAATATCTTGAATATCTCTATTCATTGAATCTGTTTGAGACGGCTTCCTACAGCGAAGGTGACAAAGATCGTACCCGACAGTATCAAATAGAAGCCGAACGTGTATCCCTCCAACAAAGTTTCACCAACGAAGCCGATTTCCTGAAATCTTTGAATATGATTTCTGAAGTGAAAGGCTTCGATTCGTTCAATACTCCCCGCGTGGCACAGTTGTCGCAGCGCAGTAATCAGTTTAACCTCCGTACCGTCCGTTACACGGAAGCCGAAATATCGGCCATAGAAAATGATGACCGTTATGCCACTTTCTCTTTCACGTTGTCGGACAAGTTTGGTGATAACGGTTTGATTTGTGTCGTTATCATGGAGAAGCTGGATGCGGAAAACCTCTTCATTGATACCTGGTTTATGAGTTGCCGCGTGCTGAAACGCGGTATGGAGAATTTTACTCTGAACACGATCGTAAGCTATGCGAAGGAATACGGTTTCAAACATATCATCGGCGAGTATTTACCGACGGCGAAGAATCAAATGGTGGAGGAACATTATCCCCGCTTGGGTTTTACTCCCGTAGAAGACTCCGTATCCCGTCGGTTTGAATTAGATGTGAATTCTTATCGGGAAAGTGAATGCTATATCATAAAGAAATAACTAATATTTATATCAAATGGAAAAGAATGACGTTTTGGCGAAAGTGCAGGATATCTTTCGTGATGTATTGGATAATGACGAAATCGTTTTGAATGATGAAACGACGGCGGACGACGTTGAGGAATGGGATTCCTTATCCCATATCCAATTGATTGTTGCCATAGAAAAATCTTTCGGCATAAAATTTACCTCAAAGGAAATCCTTTCTTGGAATAATGTGGGAGAAATGATTGACTGTATTTTCACTAAATAAAGCGATGATTGACAATTTGAAATTCCACCATATCGGTTATGTGACGGATAGCATAGCCGATACTTCAGTGCTTTATTTACAAGCGGGTTATCAGGTGAGTCCTATAATTGAAGATGATATTCAACGTGTAAAAATTTGTTTCTTAACTAAACAGGATTTTCCAAAAATAGAATTGGTCGAGCCTGTTGACGAGCGGTCTTCTGTAAATAAGATTTTGAAAAAGAATGGTGTATCTCCTTATCATGTATGTTATGAAGTTGATGATATTAAAAACGTTTTTAATGAGTTGACTGAAAATCAAGGTTATATTCCCCTTTTTCGCCCTGTCGAGGCAGTTGCAATGGAAAATAAACTTATTTGTTATCTATATAAAAAAGAGACGGGATTCATCGAATTGGTAAATAAATTCTAATATAAAGATATGGTTGTCAACTCACTTAGTTTTTTACTTTTCTTTTCGGTCGTATTTGCTGTATATTATTTTGTTTTTCCCGATAAGTATAAATGGAAAAATGTATGGCTGTTGATAGCAAGCTATTTTTTCTACGGCTGTGCCGAATGGAAAATGATTCCGTTGTTATTAGTGGCAACTTTGTTATTTTACAGACTCGGCCTTGCTATCGGCTACTATAATGATAAATGCGAGAAAAAAGCTTCTCTTCTGACTGTTATAGGCGTTTTACTGGGAGTCGGAATACTTTTGTATTTTAAGTATTTGAACTTTTTTATAGAGTCGTTCGGCAGTTTCTTTAATGCAATAGGGTTACGGACCGATTGGCATACATTCTCAATTATTATGCCGTTAGGTATCAGTTTTTTTACATTCAAATTAATCAGTTATGTAATAGAAGTTCATCGCCGACGCATTCCTTCTTGTGAGAGTTTTATATCCTTTGCCACTTATATTTCTTTCTTTCCGACGATTCTATCCGGTCCGATTGACCGCCCGAAAGCTTTTTTGTCTCAGTTGGAAAGTAACAGAAACTTTAGTTATTCCATGGCGGTTGACGGACTCCGGCAGATACTTTGGGGCATGTTCAAGAAGATGGTGATAGCGGATAATTTAGCTCTGATAACAGGAAATGTATGGCATTCATACCATGAGTTTTCTGGGCCTATTCTATTATTGAATGTTCTATTTTATCCTTTCCAAATGTATATGGATTTTTCCGGTTATTCGGATATGGCTATCGGAGTCGGGAAATTATTGGGATTAAAAGTGGCCAAGAATTTCAATTATCCCTTTCTAGGGCGGAATATTGCTGAATATTGGAAAAATTGGCATATGTCATTAACTTCTTGGTTGACGGATTATGTATTTATGCCCTTGAATATCTATTTCAGAAACTGGAATAAGTTTGGTTCTGTTCTGGCAATCATTATAACCTTTATATTGATAGGCTTGTGGCATGGGGCTAACCTGACATTTGCATTATTTGGGTTGTATCATGGTTTGTTATATATCCCATTAATGTATAATGGATCGTTTTTTAAGAAGACAAAACTGGTTGAGAGCAAATATGGGACACCTTTGTTTCGGGACTTTTGCAAGATGCTTTCAACTTATTTACTTGTCTCTTTGGGATTAATATTATTTGCATCGGTGAATATAACGGAAGCTGGGGAGTATTGTATCCGGATGTTTTCCACACTGATTGAAGTGCCAACTTATAGTGAAATTATGTCATTCGTTGTTTCCAAGAATATATTCTTATGTCTGCTTTTCTTTTCTTTGACAATTTTAGTTTTGGAGTGGAAAAGCCGAAAGTTAGAATATGGTTTGTGCCTTGTTGAAACATACCGTAATAAATATGTGAGATATCTGATTTATGAGATTCTGGTAATATCAATATTATTTCTTCGTGGACATACTGTCCCGTTTATGTATTTCCAATTTTAATATGAAAAAGTTCATTGTCAATACTTTGCTTTTTTCAGGCTCGATTTTGTTATTCTTTATTCTAGCTTGTTTTATCATTGATTATAGTGGCATGTCCGATTGGGCTTACAAAAGATTTACTGTCGGAAGGCAGACATCTTTAGTGCTAGGTACCTCAAGATCGGCGCAGGGGATACAACCCCAAGTTATCAATAACTACTTTGCTGACAGTACTAATATCAAGCTCCCTATTTATAATTTTAGCTTTACAGTGACTTCTTCTCCCTTTGGAGAAATTTATTTCAATGCTATAAAGAAGATATTGGATACTTCGGTTAAAGAAAAAATGGGCTTATTTATTGTTGCGGTAGATCCTTGGAGCTTGTCTGAAGAAGAAGAATGGGATGCTAAGGATTATAGGGAGACTTTTTCATGTTTAAATGAAATTAAGTGCTTGCATATGAAACCTAATTGGGAATATATTGCGTATTATTTTCATCTTAGAGATTCGGAATGGTGTAGTAAATTTAGTCAATTGGAAGATGATGGTTGGTACCGAGTTAATTTTTCTATGGTTGATTCCGTAGTTGAAGAGAATATAAAACAAAAGTTAGCTCTATATAAGACTTATCATATAAATAAATCTTTGTATCGATTGAAATGGTTAGAAAAAACTATTGAATATTTGAAAAACTACGGAAATGTGTATTTATGTCGAATCCCGGTATATTCCGGAATGCTTTGTCTTGAAGACAAGCATTGGATAGATTTCGACAAGGATATGAGAACGGTTGCCGCTAAATATGATATCCCTTATTTTTCTTTTAGAAATGATCGTGGAGAATACCGCACTATAGACGGCAATCATTTGTATAAAGAAGACGGGAAGATCTTTACACAAAATTTATGTGATTCGATAAATACTTATAATAATGGATTCAATTAAGATTTGCGTAATCGGTCTCGGTTATGTTGGGCTTCCTTTGGCTCGTTTGTTCTCTACGAAGTTTGAAACAGTTGGCTTTGATATGAATCAAGATCGTGTAGATACCTTGATGAAAGGTCACGATGCTACGCTCGAAGTAGCAGATGAATTACTTCAAGAAGCTATTGAGAAGAATGGGTTTGTTTGTACTACCGATATAAAAAAAATAAAAGGCTGTAACTTCTATATCGTTGCAGTACCTACTCCTGTAGACGAGAACAACCGCCCAGATCTTCGCCCATTGTGGGGAGCAAGTGAAACTGTGGGCAAGGTCATCTCAAAAGGGGATATTGTGGTATACGAATCTACTGTATATCCTGGTGTCACCGAAGAAGAATGTTTGCCTGTTGTAGAGCGTGTTTCTGGATTAAAGTTCAATGAGGATTTCTTTGCCGGTTATTCTCCGGAACGTATTAATCCGGGGGATAAGGAACATACTGTGGAAAAGATAAAGAAAGTGACATCAGGTTCTACGCCCGAAGTTGCAGATATTGTAGACGGAGTATATAATTCAGTGTTGGTGAACGGTACACACAAAGCTCCTTCTATTAAGGTGGCCGAAGCATCGAAGATTATAGAAAACTCTCAGCGTGATGTCAACATTGCGTTTATGAACGAGCTTGCTAAAATTTTCAATGCTATGGGGATTGATACAAATGATGTGATAGAGGCGGCTTCGTCCAAATGGAATTTCATTAAGTTGAAGCCTGGTCTGGTAGGGGGACATTGTATCAGTGTTGACCCTTATTATCTGATACAGAAGGCACAAGTGTATGGGGTGCTTCCTCGGGTAATGTTTGCTGCACGTCGTTTGAACGATGGAATGGGAGATTATGTTGCGAACCAAGTGATAAAACTGATGAACAGGAAAGGCGTATTGGTGAAGGATAGTAAGATATTGATATTAGGTTTCACTTTTAAAGAGAATTGTCCTGATGTACGGAATACTAAGATAATAGACATCTATATGACATTGAAAGAATATACAAACAATATTACTGTTTATGATCCTTGGGCAAATTCTAAAAAGGTAGAGAAGGAATATGGTATAGAACTGGTAAATGGTAGTATGGATTGTTTGAAAAAACAATTTGACACTGTAATATTAGCTGTAGCACATAAAGAGTTCTTAGCTCTTGATATGCGTAGCTTTTTGGCCATGAATAATGGAGTGGTGTATGATGTAAAGGGGACATTGGATAGAGAAGTAATAGATGGGAGATTGTAGTTGTATGGCAAAATGCATAGTTTCTATTATTATACCTATTTTTAATAGGAAAGAGCTGGTTAGTTCAATGATAAATAGTGTGATAAATCAGACATTTCAGAATTGGGAACTTTTATTAATAGATGATGGCTCTACTGAAGATACTCTTGAAATGCTGCATCAGTTTACTATTGTTGATAAACGTATTTATCTTTATAAACGTGATAAGCACCCTAAAGGTGCTCCTGTTTGCCGGAATATAGGCCTTAGCTATGCAAAAGGAAAATATGTTATATTTTTTGATTCTGATGATTTGATACCTGATTATAACATTCAACAAAGAGTTGACTTTATGGAAAGAAATAAAGATTTGGATTTTGCAGTATTTCCTGCAATGAGTTTTACTGGTAAGATTGGAGAAGGAGAAAATGATTATGTGGGGATCAAGACTGAAGGAGATGATTTAAAACATCTTATTGATTGTAATTTGCCATTTCTAGTGGTTACCAATATATATAGAATTACATCTTTGGTCGAGAAAGGTATAATGTGGGATGAGCATTTATTATCTCTGCAAGATGCGGATTTTAATATTCGAAATATGATAAATGGAAATAAGTATGATTATGCGTATGATGCTCGCATAGATTATTATATTAGAATAATTCCTCATTCAAATTCTATATCACAAAGTATTTATAATGTGTCACATTATGATTCTCATCTGTATTTTATACATAAAATACTTAAAGAATTGCCTATAGGTTGGAAAATCGAAAACAAGTGGTCTATTCGTAGAAGGATAGTGTATATATATACTCTATTGGGAGAAGATTCTAATGAACATTTGCAACAGCTAAAAAATATGATACTCATGGAAGATAACGTTTTTTATCCTCTATTCTGTCTTTCTGTGAAGTTATATGCTTTTTTGAGAAAATATTCTTGTCCGAAATCTATTTATTGGGCATTTCCTTATTATTCTCTTTATAAGAAAATGCATGATATTTCTCGTCGGAAGAGAATAGCTAAATTGTTGAAAAAAGGACTATTAAAAAATGAATAGAGTTATTATATAAAGACATGAGTAGACCACGTATTATTGCATTTTATTTACCCCAGTATTATCCAACAGTGGAGAATGATGAGTGGTGGGGAAAAGGATTTACAGAATGGACGAATGTTGGTAATGCAAAGCCTTTGTTCAAAGGGCATTATCAACCTCGAGTACCTGCAGACTTAGGATATTATGATTTGCGAATACCAGAAGTACGTGAACAACAAGCTTTGCTTGCCCAAGATGCAGGAATAGAAGGTTTTTGTTATTGGCATTATTGGTTCTCAGGACGCCGTTTGTTAGATAGGGTTTTTTCGGAAGTTGTAGAAAGTGGTAAGCCGGATTTCCCTTTTTGTTTGTGTTGGGCAAATCATTCTTGGTATCAAAAGACATGGAACCCCAATAAGCCCAATAAATTATTAATAGAACAGGATTATCCAGGCATACAAGATTATATTGACCATTTTTATGCAATGCTTCCTGCTTTCAGAGATAAGAGATATATGAGAGTTAATGGGAAGTTAATTTTTGGATTTTTTGCTCCTTGGGATTTTCCTGAGTTAGATTTATTTATTGATACTTGGAATAGATTAGCAGAAGAGAATAAATTGAAGGGATTTTATTTTTGGGGTTATGCATTAAAAAAAAATCAATATTCCAATTACTTATCCCAAGGTCTTGACGGCATTGTTTTTGAGAATATATTGACGCCAGAGAATCATAATATTGCAAAGAAAATATTTATTCAAACAAAAAGGAGAATCTTGGGAATTCCTCATCTAACAGAATATGATGAATATGTTAGAGCAGTTATGGCTTCTTATGAAGTTTCTGAGCAAATTCATCCTTGTATTGATCCTAATTTTGATCATTCTCCACGGAGTGGAAATAAAGGGATCATTTTGATAAATAGTACTCCTAAAAAGTGGGGAGATTTGTGTTATAACATATTTAGAACTGTTTCTACTCGAGCACCTGAAAATAATTTGGTTTTTATTAAAGCTTGGAATGAATGGGGAGAAGGTAATTATCTTGAACCAGATTTGAAATATGGTAAACAATATTTATTTGAATTAAGGAAAGCTATAGATAAAATACATTAATATTCACATGTGGATCTTTTAGTACAGCATCTGTAGTGTATCTGTAATGAAATAGCAGAAAGTACTCTGTAAGTTGGATGATTTTTACTTTAAATTTATTATATTCATTATGGTGTTCTAGCAAACTTTGTTATGTATATGAGCACTCCAATATACAAAAAAAATTTTTATATTATTTTTTGTTGTTTACTCCTTTGTGGTTTATATGGTTATTGATATGTGGTGGACAGTATGGCGTTGGAACTGACTATTTTAGCTATTACGAAATATTCAAAAATGTATCTTCTGATTACTATTATAATAAGTCGGAATGGCTGTTTGCTTGGATCATAGAAATATGTCACGACATAGGTCTCTCACCGCAAGGATTATTCTTTGTTTTCTATTTTATTAATTTTGTTTTCTTTTTTAAAATCCTTTTTAGATTAGAAAACAAAACAGTTTTTTTGTTTGTTCTACTTTATATAACTTTATCTTCAGCATTTAATAATCAGTTAAATGGATTAAGACAATATTCTGCAATATATATTATAACTTATGCGATAATTAATTTTTGTGAAGATAGATCTTATTTAAAATATATTTTCTGGATAATAATAGCAGGAGGATTGCATTTTTCATCTTATTTTGCTTTACTTTTTTGTTTGTTTTTTCATGTGAGGGTGCTGTCAAGCAATAAAGCATTCTTTATTTTAATTATAATTGGTACCTTTTTTTCTCTGCTAGGATCTTCAAATTGGATCATAAATTTTTTCAGTAATTTTATTCCTGCTACTTATTCTAGTTATATTGATGGGAATTTTAATAAATCAAATGATATAATAAATATAGTAACAAAACTGATATTTATCCCTCTTTACCTGCTATCTGTGAACTCCATCTCTAATTATCAAATAGATGATAAAGATCGATTTCTCTATAGGATGGGTATTATTGCATATTCTATTCGTTTGTTTTTTCTGGAAAATTTTATATTTGATAGAATAGGACAATTATTTGTATTGGTTGCTGTTCTACCTATCTATATTTATTTGAAATGCTTATATCATAACAGAATGTTTAAAACCTGTCTTTTTATTGTACTAAGTTTTATAGCATTTTATATGGTTAAGACTTTACTATTTCCTAATAAAGAATATCTGTATCAATCTATTTATTTTAGATGACGTTTCATTATGGAAGATAAGATAAAAGTGTCTGTTATTATTCCATCTTATAAGCCCGCAAGTTATTTATGTGAGTGTTTGAATTCTGTTATGCATCAGACTTTAACTTTAAATGAATTTGAGGTTTTGATTATACTGAATGGTCCTAAAGAACCATTCTACTCGTGGATTCAAAAAATGATATCGCCATATCCTAATTTTAAATTATTATACAACGGTAAATGTGGGGTATCTAATGCACGTAATCTTGGAATTCAAACGGCTATAGGTGAATTTATTTGTTTTATTGATGATGATGATTTGGTTTCTCCTTCATATTTGGAGAGATTATTAGAAAAAGCTACGGTGGATACTATTAGTATGAGCAATGTTTATAGCTTTAAAAAAAACTTCAATGAGAGAAGAGAAAACTTTTTTATATGCAAACATCTAAAAGACAAGGATAAATATGAAAATGCATCTTTTTTTATTAGTCGTTCTTTTTTAGCTTTTCCTGTGGCAAAATTGATACATCGCAATATAATTGGAACACACCGTTTTAATTCTCATTTTAGAAATGGGGAGGATGCTTTATTTATAACATCCATAACAGACAGTTTTTCACGTCTTAGATTTGCTACAGATGACGCTATTTATTATGTACGAGAACGTTCTGGGTCTGCTTCGAGAAAAAGAATAAGTGTCTATAAGATAATATATACTACTATCTTACTTATGATAACATACTTTGTAACGTATCTTAAGCACCCATTAAAATACAGTTTTAAACTATTTGTGGCTAGAATTCCAGGAGTGATAAAAAACGCTTATTTATTGTCTAAAAATACATAATGAAAATTACTATTATCACCGTTACATTCGATAGTGATAAAACTCTTAGTGATACTATTCAATCAGTCCTTGCTCAAACTTATCAAGATATTGAATATATTATTATTGATGGTTTGTCTAAAGATAAGACAATGGATATTGTTAAGAAATACAAGCCAACTTTCAATGGACGGTTAAAGTGGATTAGTGAAAGAGATCAAGGTCTCTATGACGCTATGAACAAGGGCATCCATATGGCTACGGGAGATATTGTTGGTATCATCAACTCTGATGACTTTTATCATCGAGCAGATATTGTAACTAAAGTCGTAGAATCTTTTCAGGATAAAACAATACAGGTTGTTTATGGAGATGTTCGCTTTGTCAATCCAGATAACTTAAATAAAACGGTACGCTATTATTCATCCAAGAACTTTTCTCCAAGATATTTTCGTTATGGTTTTATGCCTGCGCATCCTACATTCTTTACTTATCGGAAATATTTTGAAGAATTTGGCTATTATAAAACGGATTATCGGATAGCTGCTGATTATGAGCTATTGATACGTTTTCTATATACTCATCAATTGAAAGCAAAATATTTGCCTTTGGATTTTATGAAAATGAGAACGGGAGGTACCAGTACAGCATCTTTCAAGAGTAATTTGCTTTTGAACAAGGAGATAGTTCGTGCATGCAGAGAAAATGGTATATGGACTTGCATGCCGTTATTGTTTCTGAAATATTTTATAAAGGTATTTGAATTCATATTTACGAGAGAATAAATTTTATGAAAAAGATAGCATTAATTACAGGTATAACTGGTCAGGATGGTTCTTTTCTTGCTGAGTTTTTGATCGAAAAAGGTTATGAAGTTCACGGTATTCTTCGCCGTTCCTCTTCTTTCAATACAGGGCGTATCGAGCATCTTTATTTAGATGAATGGGTACGTGATATGAAAAAAGACCGTCTTATCAATCTCCATTATGGAGATATGACGGACAGCAGTTCGCTGATCCGAATTATTCAGTTGGTTCAACCGGATGAAATCTATAATCTTGCTGCCCAAAGCCATGTGAAGGTTAGTTTTGATGTACCTGAGTACACGGCAGAATCGGATGCTGTTGGTACACTCCGTATGTTGGAAGCCGTTCGCATTCTTGGTTTGGAGAAGAAAACGAGGATTTATCAGGCTTCAACTTCCGAGTTGTTCGGTAAGGTACAGGAGGTTCCTCAAAAGGAAACAACACCTTTTTATCCCCGGAGTCCTTATGGAGTTGCCAAGCAGTATGGTTTCTGGATAACTAAGAATTATCGTGAAAGCTATGGTATGTTTGCTGTTAATGGTATTTTGTTTAATCACGAGAGTGAAAGAAGAGGGGAGACTTTTGTAACCCGTAAGATCACCTTAGCTGCTTCCCGTATTGCGCAAGGTTTCCAGGATAAATTGTATTTAGGCAATTTGGATGCCCGTCGTGATTGGGGTTATGCCAGAGATTATGTGGAATGTATGTGGTTGATACTTCAACATGACGTTCCTGAAGATTTTGTGATAGCTACCGGTGAAATGCATACAGTTCGTGAGTTTGCCACTTTGGCTTTCCTGGAAGTTGGTATTGACCTTTGTTGGGAGGGTGAAGGTGTAAATGAGAAAGGTATTGATGTAAATACCGGTAAGATTTTGGTTGAAGTTGATCCTAAGTATTTTCGTCCTTGTGAGGTAGAACAGTTACTGGGTGATCCTACGAAAGCGAGAACTTTATTAGGTTGGAATCCTACAAAAACGAGCTTTCCTGAGTTGGTGAAGATAATGGTTGCCCATGATATGAAGTTTGTGAAGAAGTTGTATTTGAAAACACAAATATGCGAATGATTATTAGGATATTTCAATACTGTAAATTACCTTTGTAGCAAATAGCTAAACAGAATGAGTAAATCCAGAGCATATAAAGAACAGGAATCTAAGCGACAGGAGGTAAACGAACCTATGGTTGCTTATACTAAATGCAAGATAAATTCCGGTATTACAATTGGGGAGCGTGATGATATCGGAGGTGCTATTTCAGGTGAAGAATTATTGAACAGACTTCGTCCTCGTATAAAGGCTTTGTTTAAATGAAAGTTGTATTTGCACCTGAAGTTGAAGAGGATTTATATGAACTTATAGAAGTACTTATAGAAAAGGAGTATTTGGGTACTTATCCTTTCGCTATTTCGTATGTGGAAGATTTAATTGCTGATATTCAACAAAATATTCATTCTAAATTGAAGAAAAAAGCACCTGCTTTTTTTGAACGATATGGTAAGGACATGTATTATATTACTTATCAACGTAATATTAATACAACATGGTATGTGTTTTTCTCCATCATAGAAGAATCTTACTTTGTCAGGTATATTACCAATAATCATGCTTCCGGTCAGTATATTTTATAGACTATTTCCATGAACATACTTATCACAGGAATCCACGGTTTTGTGGGTTCCAATCTTGTTATTGCCCTAAAGGAACATCATAGCCTTTATGGGCTGGATATTGTTGCGCCTGAAAAGGAGGGAGTGATACAGACTTTTTCTTGGAAGGATATTGAGCCTGCTTCTGTTCCGATGGAGAATCTTCCTAAGTTTGATGCCATTATTCATTTGGCCGGAAAAGCCCATGATACGAAGAATCAGTCTGCTGCTCAGGTTTATTTTGATATTAATACTGGGTTGACTCAGAAGATATTTGATTTCTTTTTGGAATCTTCTGCGAAGAAGTTTATTTTCTTTAGTTCGGTGAAAGCAGCTGCGGATAGTGTAGTGGGGGATGTGCTGACGGAGGAGGTGATACCGACACCGGTTGGACCTTATGGGGAGAGTAAGATTGCTGCGGAAGATTATATAAAGGAACATTTTTTATTTCCTACCACCTCCCCCTGCGGGTACTCCTCCTTCCCGAAGGAGGAGAATGAGATACACTCGGATAAGCAGGTGTATATCTTGCGTCCTTGTATGATTCATGGTCCGGGCAATAAGGGGAATCTGAATTTGCTTTATAATGTGGTGAAGAAAGGTATTCCTTGGCCTTTGGGTGACTTTGAGAACAGGAGATCCTTTACTTCGATCGATAATCTTTGCTATGTGATAGAGGGATTGCTGACGAAGGATGTTTCGAGTGGCATTTATCATATGGGTGATGATGAAGCTTTGTCTACGAATGAGTTGATCGCTTTGATGTGTGAGGTATTGGGGCGCAAGCCACATATCTGGAAGATGAATAAGCGTATGATGGAAGGTTGTGCAGGATTGGGCACCTTACTCCATTTACCGTTGAATACGGAACGTTTGCGTAAGTTGACGGAAAACTATGTGGTGAGTAATGCGAAGATTAAGGCTGCTTTGGGAATTGAACGGATGCCTGTAAGGGCAGAAGATGGGATAAAGAAGACAATCGAGTCATTTACAATTTGACAATTTACAATGTACAATTTGCCGTGCGGATGAATAGGCATGGTATGTAAACTCTTTATTTGAATGTATTATTTGATCGTATTAGTTCTGCTCTTCTTGGCAGAACTTTTTTATTTTAGGGTGGCTGATAGGTGTAATATCATCGATAAGCCTAATGAGCGTAGTTCTCATACCAGGATAACTCTTCGGGGTGGGGGAATTATCTTCTATTTTGGAGCATTGGCTTATTTTCTGACGAGCGGTTTTGAGTATTCTTGGTTTATGTTGGCATTGACTTTGGTTTCGTTTATCAGTTTTGTGGATGACATTCGATCTACGTCTCAGAAGTTACGGTTGCTGTTTCATTTCTCGGCTATGGCTTTGATGTTCTATCAATGGGGATTGTTCTCTTTATCCTGGTGGTGGATAATTGTTGCGTTAATAGTTTGTACGGGTATCATCAATGCTTATAATTTCATGGACGGGATTAATGGCATCACAGGTGGTTATTCTCTGGTTATCCTTGTTGCACTGGCTTATATCAATAGAGAAATGATTCCTTTTGTAGAAGAAGGCTTTATCTATACGGTTCTTTGTTCTGTCTTGGTATTCTGTTTCTTCAATTTCCGTAAGAAAGCTAAATGTTTTGCTGGTGATGTTGGTTCTGTGAGTATTGCCTTCATTCTTCTTTTCCTGATTGGTAAACTGATCATTCAGACTGAGGATTTCAGCTGGATTGTCCTATTAGCTGTTTATGGTGTTGACAGTGTTCTGACTATCATTCATCGGCTGATGCTTCATGAGAATATCGGTTTACCGCATCGGAAGCATTTGTATCAGATCATGGCGAATGAGTTGAAGGTTCCTCATGTAGTGGTATCTTGCATTTATATGATAACGCAGGCAGTAGTAGTCATAGCATACATTCATTACCGGGAATATGGGTATATATATTTGTTTAGTTGTATTGCGCTGTTAAGTTTAGCCTATGCTCTTTTTATGAAAAGATATTTTCACCTACACCGGAATTAACGATTCATCGTATCCCACTTTCCACGTTATATGATATTAATTCGTCCCTATATTGAAAAATTCTTTTATCTTTGCCGGCGAATTAACAAATATCTTATATCAAAATGAATACACAGACCACTTATCTTGCTTCGAAACCGCATTATGAGATTCTTGACGGGCTTCGTGGCGTGGCGGCCGTTATGGTTATTATCTTCCATCTTTTTGAGGCACATGCCGGAGGCAGCCATCTGGATCAAATTATCAATCATGGTTATCTGGCAGTAGATTTCTTCTTTATGCTCTCGGGTTTCGTAATCGGTTATGCGTATGACGACCGTTGGAACAAGATGAGTATCGGTACTTTCTTTAAACGGCGTGTGATTCGTCTGCATCCTATGGTGATCATGGGAAGCATCGTGGGAGCCGCCTTCTTTTATTTCCAGAAATCTCCTTGTTTCCCACCTATCGAGAATACATCCATTGGCAACATGCTGCTTGTGATGTTACTGGGCTTCACTTTGCTTCCTCTTCCGCTGAAGTTCGATATTCGTGGATGGACGGAGATGCATCCGTTGAATGGTCCGGCATGGTCACTTTACTATGAGTATATCGGCAATATATTGTATGCGCTGTTTGTGCGCAAGTTCAATAAAGTGGCTTTGTCTATCCTTGTGTTGGTGGCTGGTTGCTTTACGGTATACCGCTGCCTTACTGCACCTTCCGGTGATATCGTAGGCGGTTGGGCCCTGAACTGGGAACAACAATATGTGGGATTTGTACGGCTGATGTATCCGTTCTTCGGCGGATTGCTGCTGTCTCGCCTTGGCTGGCTGATACGTGTCAAAAAGCGTGCTTTCTGGTGGTGCAGTCTGCTGATTGTGGTAATTCTTTCTGTTCCCCGTATTGGTGGTGAAGACGGTTATTGGATGAACGGGTTGTATGAAGCCTTCTGCATCATCTGCATTTTCCCGATTATCGTTTCTATGGGAGCGGGCGGTAAGGTGACCGGCAAGCGTTCTACCACTGTATGCAAGTTCCTGGGTGATATTTCATATCCCATTTACATCACGCATTATCCGCTGGTATATACCTATACGGCTTGGGTGTGCAACAACAATGCAACGATGGTCGAAGGCATTCCATACATGATATTGACTTTCGTAGGTGCCTTTGTGCTGGCGTATGCATGCTTGAAGCTGTATGACGAACCGGTACGCAAGTGGTTGACAGACCGTTTCCTGAAAGGAAAGAAGAAATAAAAAACGGAAGCAAATACATACAAGAATCCCCCGTTGCAAAACTGTATTGCAGCGGGGGATTTCTGTAATTACCAATTACCTTATTTTACATCAATGAATTTCTTGGCTTTTGCCTTTTCTTGTTCGGTATATTTGGGCAAAGCGATGCTCAATACACCGTTTTCTACATGAGCGGCAATCTTTTCCTTGTCTACGTCGTCCGGCAGAACCATCGTCTGTTCGAACTTGGAGTATGAGAATTCACGACGCAGATAGCGACCTTCCTTCTTGTCCTCTTCTTTGTTCTCGACCTTCTTCTCCATGCTGATGACCAAGTTGTTGTCTTCATCGATGTGTACGTTGAAGTCTTCCTTCGTCATGCCCGGAGCGGCCAACTCTACTTTGTACTCTTTTTCGGTTTCAAATACGTTGATAGCAGGGGCAGTTGCGTTAGCTCTTACCATCCAATCGTTATCAAAGAAATCATTAAAAATACTCGGTAACCAATTCTGAGTTCTTCTTACTGGCATCATAGTTATAGTCTCCTATTCGTTTAAGTTAAACATAAATTCACTAACTATATTGCAAACCTCATGCCAATAGGATTCTACTTACTTTATTGACGATTTGTCAGAAGAATAGTGACTAAATTACTTGATAAATGCCATTTTTACTATCTTATTTATTAATTTTAATTGAATTTCAAACTAGTTTAAAACGCATCCGCCAGCGCTTGTTTTCTTCATCCCAGTCGTGACTGATGAGCTTGAAGGTTTCTATTTCGGAAGTGTTGGCAACATGTGTTCCGATGCAGAGGCATTCGTCGTAATCTCCTACCTTCACGACACGTACTGTTTCCGAAGCGTCTTCCGGCAAGCGCTGCAAATCAAATCTTCCTTGCGCTTCTTCCTGGCTGATGAATTCTGTTGTGACGGGTAGATGTTGTGCAATTACTTCATTTACCGCTTCTTCCAGTTGCTTCACTTCTTCTTCGGTAGGACAGGCCGTAAGGCGATAATCCAGCTTACTCTTTTTCCGTTCTATATGTGCCGAGACTGAGCGACCACAATTGAATAATCTGATCATGGTTTGGTTAATGATGTGCTCGGTAGTATGCATAGGAGGGTACTCCTGCTTATTGTGGCTGTTGAGCTCCGTCAGCACCTCTTCCTTCAAGATACTATATACATGTATATCCGCATATTCTCCCGAAGCAAGCAACTCCCCGGCACGTTCTGTTCCCTCGCGAAGGAATCCCAAGCGGATGGGAATGCCATTGCTTGCTGCATTGCCCGTGGCACAACGGATCTGAATGCGTTTCATTCCTTTCTCTTCTACAGCCCATTGACATAATTTGCGGACACCGGTGGTTACGATGCCACGATGCTGATATTCGGGCAATAGCCAGTAGCCAATCTCCGTGCGGTGGTTGTCGAAGTCGGAGAAGTGGAAGCCTATCAATCCGCAGATTTCATTACGGTCGTTCCAGATGCCGAATACGGGTTCGTACCGTTCGGCAGGAGCGGAGAGGACACTCTTCAAGAAGTTTTCTTCATCGGCTACCGAATGCAGGTTATCGACAAATGGCAGCCATGTCTTCAGATAATCACGGTGGGTGTCGATGGCATGATATATGGCCGCAGCATCTTCTATCCTGACTTCGCGCAAAAGAATGTCGGGAAGAATAGAGAATGAAATCGGGGAGGGTTTGACCGGTGTTCCGACCATCTGAGCCGATTCGATTCTTTCTTTGATTTTCCCCCAGGCATGCGTGCCGAACAAGCAACTGTCACGCATCGTATGATACATTTCCTTGAACCGGGACATCGGAATAGTGAAACTCAGCACGTTCGTTTCAAAATACGGACGAACGGACGGGTCGAAGAATCCCAGGAAAGTCCGTCTTCCTTGCTTCTTGTTTTCAATAACGGCTTGGGTAATGATAGAGCAGCAGCCCGAACCGAATGGAGTTGCTACGGCATCCGAGGCATTGTTGTCGAAGTACGCCCAAGTTGCTAATCCCGATAACATATCGGGTGTTCCCAGGAAGAAGATTCCTTCCACCATTTCGAAAGAAGAGATCCGGTCGATGCGGGCAAAGTGCAGATAGGCTTTATCCGTTCTTGGTATTTGGGTTTCTTTTATGAAATCGACAACCATTTCGGGCGTCTTTTTGTATTTCTCTTTAAGGGATACGAAACCCGGAACACGTTCGGGCATATCCGTAAAGCCGGTATATAGCTTGCCACCTCCGCAGGTGATTGTTTCACTATTGAGGCTGACAATCTTTCCGGCGCGGACTTGCTTCATGCATTTAAAGAGGCAACCGTTTACTTTTTCGGCCGGTGCTTCCGCTTGGTCTGAGTACCAAAAGGCGATAGGTAATTCGGCACGTTCGCCGAATGCTTCCTGATAATTGGAAATAAACGTACGTATATCCATAGTTTCTGAATGCTATTTGTGATACAATTCTTCTGATTTCCCGTAAAGGTAATCGAATCTTTTGAAACTTTTATCTGTCATTTGCTTTTTTATCGGCCTATTCCTAAGCTTTTAGGTTTGCTAAGATAGGATTTTAGGGTAATTTAATTACTTTTGCATAAGAGTTTTTGAAAAGTAAAGCCTTAAACTAAATAGTAAATCCGGATGAAAAAAGTTATTATCTTCTTGTGTATCTGTACTGTATGCGTGTTTCGTCTCCATGCTGAAGGCAGCCGGGCAGATTCTTTATTGTTGAAGCTGGACCAGGCAATAAAGGAGCGTCCCATATATATGGAACAGAAAGAGCATAAACTGAATGAGCTGAAAAGACAGTTGCATCAGCATCTTCCGGATGAGGAACGTTATTCCATTCTGGGTACGCTGGAAGACGAATACCGTTCGTTCAACACCGATTCGGCATTGCGCGTAGCACAGGAGAGGGAACAGATAGCCCTGCGCCTTGGCAAACGGAGATACATCGATAATGCCCGCATGAATACAGCCGATATCATGGGAATGACCGGCATGTATAAAGAGGCTTTGGACCTGATGAAGGATATCCATATAGACCAACTCCCCAGGGATATTCATCCATATTATTATCACATCTACCGTACTGTCTATGGGCTGATGGCCGATTATGCCGTAACGGAGCATGAAAAGAAACTCTATGCGGAACTTACCGACAAGTATCGTGATTCGTTGCTTGTGGTCAATAAAGACAATCTGCTGATACATACCCTGATTCAATCCGACCAGTACAATGTGCGCAATGAGTACGATAAAGCCATCCGTCTGCTCACCGACTACCTGGCGCAGCAGAACGATTACGAGCACGATGTGGCAATCTGTGCCTACACCTTGTCGGAGTCTTACCGTCTGAAAGGGGATAAGAAGAAAGAAAAGGAATATCTCATCGTCTCTGCTCTGGCAGATATGAAGACGGCTGTCCGCGAATACATCTCTTTGCGCAAGCTGGCTGTATTGCTATATCAGGAAGGAGACATCGAGCGTGCCTATTCGTATGTGAAGATCTGTATGGAAGATGCTGCCGCCTGCAACGCCCGGTTGCGCAAGTTGGAGATTCTGGAGATATTCCCTATCATCAATGATGCCTACCAGCAAAAGACGGAAAAGCAACAGGAGCAGATGAAGTGGGCATTGATATCCATCAGCCTGCTTTCACTCTTCTTGCTGCTTGCCATATTCTATGTATACAAACAGATGAAACGGGTGGCGGCTGCCCGCAGGGAAGTGATCGACACCAACAAGCGGCTGAAGGAACTGAACGAAGAACTGCATCGTTCCAACGGCCAGCTCAAGGAAGCCAATCATAGCATAGCCGAGAACTCTTATCTGAAAGAAGAATATATCGGCCGGTATATGGACCAATGTTCGGTATATCTGGAGAAGATGGATAACTACCGCCGGTCGTTGGGCAAGATTGCTTCTACCGGTAATGTAGAAGAACTGTATAAGAACATAAAATCGTCCAAGTTCATAGAAGAAGAGCTGAAAGAGTTCTATGCAAACTTCGACAATACCTTCCTGCAACTGTTTCCTACTTTTGTCGAAGACTTCAATGCCCTGCTTGCCGGGAATGAACAGATTTCCTTGAAGCCCAACGAACGGATGAATACCGAACTCCGTATTTTCGCATTGATACGCCTGGGCATTACAGACAGCGTAAAGATAGCCCAGTTCTTGCGCTACTCCGTGACCACCATCTACAACTACCGTACAAAGGTTCGTAACAAAGCAGCCGGCGACCGCGAGCAATTGGAACAAGAAGTGATGAAAATAGGGAAAACAAAGGATTGAAATACCCGTTTTCGGGTGTAGAAGTGTCCTGATTACGCTTATATTTTCACTACTTTTTCTACAATATGGCTGTTGCTTATATTGCTTTATATGAATGTTTTATGATTTATAAATCGCTAAATCCACTACTTTTTCACTCTTTCTCTTAGTATTGCTTTTCCGTATCAGATACATTTGCACTGTTCCTCTTCCGAAAGAGTGACACATAGGATTTATCTTTTTATTATTAACTTTAAAATCTGATATCATGCAAAAGTACAAAAGACCCATCAGCAGGTTGCGCATCATGGCTTGTCTGATAGGAATGTTGCTTCCGATGTGCATGTTTGCACAGCAAATTACAGTACAAGGTGTAGTGAAAGACCAGACCGGCGAAACCGTAATAGGCGCCAGTGTAGTAGAGAAAAACACAACCAACGGAACCATCACCGGAGTAGATGGCGACTTCTTATTAAACGTATCTCCGAATGCCATTATCGTTGTTTCATTTGTAGGCTACAAGACACAGGAAGTTCCCGTGAAAGGGCAAAAGCAGCTTCAGGTAGTCTTGGCAGAAGACAGCGAGCTGCTGGATGAAGTCGTTGTAGTAGGTTATGGTACGATGAAGAAAAGCGACCTTACCGGAGCCGTGTCTTCCATCGGCAACAAGGACATTAAAGATTCTCCCGTATCGAACCTGGGACAAGCCATACAGGGTAAAATCTCCGGAGTGCAGATTGTAGACGCCGGTAAGCCGGGAGATAATGTATCTATCAAGATCCGTGGTTTGGGTTCCATCAACAACTGCGACCCGCTGGTCGTTATCGACGGAGTGCCTACTGACTTGGGGCTGACCTCTCTGAACATGGCCGACGTAGAGCGGCTGGATGTCCTGAAAGATGCTTCGGCTACGGCCATCTACGGCTCACGTGGTGCCAACGGTGTGGTAATGATTACTACCAAGCGCGGCACCGAAGGCAAAGGAAAGCTGTCGGTGTCTGCCAACTGCTCCTTCCAGAATGCTACGAACGTTCCTTCCTTATTGAATGCCGCCCAGTATGCCGAACTAAGTAACGATATGATGACCAACAGCGGTCGTAATCCGAATCCTGAATGGGCCAATCCCTCTACGTTGGGCGCAGGTACCGATTGGATGGACGAGTTGCTCCGCACGGGCGTTATGCAAAACTATACGGTAAGTTACTCCGGTGGTGGAGAGAAGTCCCACTACTATGTGTCCGGTGGTTTCCTCGACCAGTCGGGTATTGTGAAGAGCGTAAACTACCGCCGCTTCACGTTCCAGTCCAACAGCGACGCACAAGTGCTGAAGTGGTTGAAGTTCTCCAATAACATTACTTTCAGTGCCGATACGAAGAAGGCCGGTGATTATAATATCAGCGATGCACTGAAAGCGCTTCCCGTATTTCCGGTGAAGAATGAAGACGGTAGTTGGAGCGGTCCCGAAGGCAACTCCGAATGGTATGGTAGCATACGCAATCCGATTGGACCTACAGAACTGAACACGCGGCAAACCGATGGCTATAACTTCCTTGCCAACCTGACGGCAGAGTTGACTTTCACCAAATGGCTGAAGTTCAAAAGCACTTTCGGCTACGATGCTAAGTTCTGGTTTATTGATAACTATACTCCGAAATACAATTGGAAACCGACTCCGACCGAAGAAAGCTCGCGCTATAAGAGCGACAATAAGTCATTCACCTATCTGTGGGATAACTACTTCCTGTTCGACCATACTTTTGCCGAAAAGCATCATGTGGGCCTGATGGCAGGTATGTCCGCACAATGGAATACGAACGACTATCTGAATGCACAGAAGAATGTCTTTATGTTCGACAACGTGCACGAGATGGACAATGGCGAAGAAATGTACTCCATCGGCGGAAATGAAACCGAATGGGCTTTGCTCTCTTACATGGCACGTGCCAACTACTCTTACGAAGACCGTTACCTGCTGACGGCAACCATCCGTCGCGACGGTTCCAGCCGTTTCGGCAAGAAGCACCGTTGGGGTACATTCCCTTCCGTATCCGTGGCATGGCGTGCATCGCAGGAGAAGTGGTTCCCGAAGAACGACTACATCAACGACCTGAAGATACGTGCCGGATATGGTATAACCGGTAGCCAGGCAAGTGTAGGCAATTATAGCTATCTGGCATCTTATAACACCAGCGTCTATCCGTTTGGAACGTCCAGCAGCAATCAGACGGCATTGGTTTCGTCCACGCTTGCCAATCCTTACATCCATTGGGAAGAAGTGGCACAGACCAACATCGGTTTTGATGCTTCTCTGTTCAACTCCCGCATCATGTTCTCGCTCGATGCTTACCTGAAAGAGACGCGGGATATGTTGGTAAAGGCATCCATCCCCATCACTTCGGGATTTGAAGATACCATCACCACTTACTCCAATGCCGGCAAGGTACGCAACCAAGGTTTGGAAATGAGCCTGCACACCATCAACCTGACCGGCGAACTGGGGTGGGAGACCAACCTGACGGCTACCTACAACAAGAACAAGATTAAGGATCTGAACAGCGATGTACCTTATTACATCAACCAGATCAACAACTCCTACGTAACGATGCTTGCCAGGAACTATCCCATCAATGTCTTCTACGGCTACGTCACGGACGGACTCTTCCAGAATCAAGCCGAAGTAACCGCCCATGCCGTGCAACCGGGAGCCGAACCGGGCGACATCCGCTTCAAGGACTTGAACAACGACGGTGTAATCAACGACAGCGACCGTACCGTCATCGGCAACCCCAACCCGAGCTGGCTGTTCTCCATGAATAACAGTCTTTCCTATAAGGGCTTCGAACTGTCCGTCTTCCTGCAAGGCATCGCCGGAAACAAAATCTATAACGCCAATAATATCGACAATATCGGTATGGCTGCCGCGTATAACCAAACTACCGACGTCTTGAACCGCTGGCGGGGAGAGGGAACGAGCAACTCCATGCCGCGTGCCGTCTTCGGCGACCCTAACCAGAACGCACGTGTGTCCGACCGCTTTGTAGAAGACGGCTCTTACCTGCGTCTGAAGAACATCACGCTCTCTTATACCTTCCCCAAGCAATGGCTGCAAAAGGTACAGATAGAGAATGCACGCCTTTCCGTCTCTTGCGAGAATGTAGCTACCATCACCGGTTACTCCGGCTTCGACCCGGAGGTAGGCATCAACGGCATCGACCAGAACCGTTATCCTATCTCCCGTACATTCAGTGTGGGATTAAACTTTAACTTTTAATGATTGACTCGGATATGAAAAAGATAACGAACTTAGTATATGTGCTGGCAGTATTGCTGCTGGCTTCATGCAGCGACTTCTTGGATAAGTCCCCCAAAAACACAGTCGACCCCGAAACGGCGGTGACCGACGACGTTGCCATTGCATTGACCAATGCATGCTACCGTACGCTTCAGTCTTCCAATATGTACAACCAGCGCATCTGGACACTGGACATCGTTGCCGGCAACAGTCTGGTAGGTGCCGGTGGCGGTACGGACGGGCTGGAAACGATACAAGCCTCCAACTTCATCACGCAGAGCGATAACGGCATGGCACTCTACATGTGGCGTTCTCCCTGGGTGGGCATAGGGCAGTGTAACATTGTGCTGAACAGCCTTCCGCAAGCCGAAGCCGTATCGGCGGCTGTCAAGAACCGTTGCATGGGCGAGGCTTACTTCCTTCGTGCGCACTACTATTATGTGCTGGTACGTCTCTACGGCGGTGTGCCTTTGCGCCTGGCTCCTTACAATCCGGGAGAACCGACGGACATAGCACGCGCCAGCCTGGAGGATACTTACGCTCAGATTATTTCCGATTGTAAGAATGCCGTAGACCTGCTTCCAGCCAAGTCATCGTACAATGACGAGAACGTGGGACGTGCCTGCAAAGATGCAGCGCTTGCCATGCTGGCAGACATTTATCTGACATTGGCCCCTAACCATACGGAGTATTACCGGGAAGTAGCCGACCTGTGCGACGAGATTACCGGTCTGGGCTACGACCTCTCTTCCTGCAAGTACGAAGACAACTTCGATGCGCTGATAAATAACGGTTCCGAGTCTTTGTTCGAAGTACAGTACTCGGGCAGTACGGAGTACGACTTCTGGGGAAACAACCCGCAGTCTTCCTGGCTCTCTACCTTCATGGGTCCGCGTAACTCCGATTTCGTGGCAGGCAGTTACGGATGGAACCAGCCGACCGATGAGTTTGTAAGCCAATACGAGAACGGAGACAAGCGCAAAGACCTGACGGTGCTCTATGCAGGATGTCCCGACTTTGACGGCAAGACTTATAAAAGCTCTTACTCCAACACGGGCTACAATGTCCGCAAGTTCCTGGTTTCAAAGACAGTTTCTCCCGAATACAACACCAGTCCCGCCAACTTCGTAGTCTATCGCTATGCCGACATTCTGCTGAAGAAAGCCGAAGCCCTGAACGAGATGGGACATCCCGACCAGGCCGCCGCTCCTCTGAACATCGTGCGCAAGCGTGCCGGACTGCCCGAAGTATCGGGCTTGTCGCAAGACGCCATGCGCGAGAAGATAATCCACGAGCGCCGCATGGAGCTGGCTTTCGAAGGACACCGCTGGTTTGATATGATTCGTGTCAACAACGGAGAGTACGCCATCAGTTTCCTGCAATCCATCGGCAAGAGCAACGTGAACAAGAACCGTTTGCTGTTCCCCATCCCGCAGACAGAGATGGATGCCAATGCTTTGATGACACAGAACCCGGGTTATTAATCAATTTAATCAGAAGAATATGAAAAAATATATATCACCTATCGTATTTGCCCTGTTGGGCTGCCTGGCATTGTCTGCCTGCGTGGACGATGATTATATGGAGTTGGACAAAGGACACAGCGAACTTGCCCTTACTACCAGCAACACCGAAGTCGTACTGAACGAGCAGGCTCACTCCGATGCCGCTCTGGAACTTTCCTGGACCACGGGAACCAACTATGGAACGGGCAATAAAATCTCTTACACCCTGGAACTGGCCAAAGCCGGAAGCAGCTTTGCCAATCCATATATAGCCTTGGAGAACGCCGTGCAGGAATATTCCTGGAAGAAGAGCGTAGAAGAACTGAACAACATCCTTCGTGAGCATTTCGGTGCCACGGCTAATGAGAACATTTCTTTGGAAGCCCGCCTTACGGCCTCTGTAACGGGTCGCGATGAGAAGCAGGTAGCCACTACCTCCTTCAGCGCCACTGCCTACAAGCCCTTGACGTCTACTCTTTACCTGATAGGCAGCGCAACCCCAGGCGGCTGGAGCCTGGACAATGCTACGGAAATGACCCGCAAGGACAACGGTATCTTCACCTGGACAGGCAAGCTGAATGCCGGAGAGTTCAAGTTCATCATCAGCTCCGACGCCTTCCTGCCGTCCTACAACAAAGGAACCGACGGCAAACTGACCCTGCGCACCAACGATGACCAGCCGGACGAGCCGTTCGTCATCGACGAAGAATACTATTACGTAGTAGAAGCCAACCTCTTCACCGGCGTACTGACCCTGACCAAGACGGAAACACTGGCACCTGCCTTCGATCAACTCTACTTCGTCGGCAATGCCACCGACTGGGGATTTGTACCGATGAAGAAAGATGTGCTCGATCCGTACTTGTTCCGTTTCAGCAAGTTCTTCGAAGCAGGCAAGGGCGGAGAGTTCAAGTTCGGTACAGCCGACGGAAGTTGGGAAAACATGTACAAGGCAAAGAATGCCGATGCTTCCTACACCGATACCGAAGTAGAGTTTGTAAAGGGCTTCGACCCGGATAACAAATGGGTACTGAAAGACGAAGAATGCGGCAAGGCCTACAAGATTTGCGTAGACATCCGCAACGGTAAAGAACGTATGATGATGCGTGAATTTACTCCTTACGAGATGATTTACTTGATAGGGGATGCCAGTCCTGCCGGCTGGACCCTTGGCGATGCCGTTCCGATGCAAGCTACTGCCGATCCGTATGTCTTTACCTGGCAAGGCACGCTGAATGTCGGTGAACTGAAGTTCACTTGCGACAAGAAGGAAGACTGGAACGGTGCCTGGTTCATGCCTGCCGAAGCCGACAAGCAGCCTACGGGAGAAGTAGAACCGTTGCTCTTCCTCGATAAGGCGGATGATGCTTTCAAGGCGCAATACTTGGATGTAATGATTGGCGGCATCGATCAGAAGTGGAAGATAACGGCAGCAGGTTCGTATAAGATAACGCTGAATCAGTTAGAAGAAACCATTTCGATAGTGAAGCAATAAACCATTGCTTATTAAGCCTTTACAGTTTCCTATAAGAGAAGCATCCGTTTCCATTGTAGGAAACTACAGTTCCCATTAGGAGAAACGCGCGTTCCCATTATAGGAAACTGTCGTTCCCATTAGGAGAAACTGGCGTTCCCATTGGTTGGAAACTGTCGTTCCTATAAGGAGAAACGCGCGTTTCCTACGGCAGGAAACTGTAAGGGCTTAATAGATAATAGTTTATAAGATTAAAAACTTTAAGTCTCAGCAACAGTTTAATAGGTAATTAATATATGAAGAAGATTTTCTATGCAATGGTTTCCCTTCTTTTCCTTGCAGCATGCAGCAAAGACAATGATGATGCCGGTGGTGGAGGTACCATCCCCGATGGTGGCGGCGAAACAGGCGGAGTAACCGACGTAACCCCCGTCACCTCGAACCTGACGGTAAACATCACCACCGACAAAGCCTGCTACAAACCGGGCGAAGCCGTCTCTTTCACCGCCGATGCCCTGCCTGCCGGTGCCAGGATCCGCTATCGGACCTTGAACAAAGTCGTATCCGAGCAAGTCGCCTCCGGCACCACCTGGACCTGGATTGCCCCTGCCACCGACTATACCGGCTATCTGGTCGATGTCTATCGCACCAAAGAAGACGGCACCGAAGTCATTCTGGGCACCATCGCCGTAGACGTATCCAGCAACTGGACACGTTTCCCCCGCTATGGCTTTGTCGCCACCTTCGATGCTTCGAAGAAAGCCGACGGAGTGATTGAAGCCGAGATGGCCTTTCTGAACCGTTGCCACATCAACGGCGTGCAGTTTCAGGACTGGCACAACAAGCACCACTGGCCCTTGGGCGGCGTACGCAACCACCTCGAAGAAGTCTACAAAGACATTGCCAACCGTGACGTCTATACCGAAGTCGTGAAGAAGTACATTGCCACGCAGCACGCTCTGGGCATGAAGTCCATGTTCTACAACCTCGCCTTCGGCGCATTGAGCGATGCCGTCACAGACGGAGTAAAGGAAGAGTGGTACATCTTCAAGAACACAGGCCGCACGGACAAAGACTCTCACGACCTGCCTTCGAGCTGGAAGAGCAACATCTATTTGCTGGACCCCGCCAATACTGAATGGCAAGCATACATAGCCCAGCGGAATGATGACGTATATGCCAACTTCGACTTCGACGGCTATCAGATAGACCAGCTTGGCAACCGCGGCGACCGCTACGACTACAACAGCAACAAAGTGAACCTGCCCAAAGGTTATGCCTCCTTCATCGAAGCCATGAAGCAGAAGCATCCCGATAAAAGTCTGGTGATGAATGCCGTCTCCAGCTATGGCGCTTCGCAGATAGCAGGTACGGGCAAGGTGGACTTCCTTTACAACGAAGTGTGGGGCGATGAAGCCGGCTTCAAAGACCTGCACACCATTATCAAGGCGAACGATCAATACGGCAACCATGCACTGAAGACCGTCTTTGCCGCCTATATGAACTACGACAAAGCGGGCAACAGCACGGGTGAGTTCAATACTCCGGGTGTATTGCTGACCGATGCCGTCATGTTCGCTTTGGGCGGTTCGCACCTGGAACTTGGCGACCACATGCTTTGCCGTGAATACTTCCCCAGTACCGCCTTGCAGATGAACGATGCACTGAAAACGGCGATCGTCCGCTACTACGATTTCATGACCGCTTATCAGAATCTGCTTCGCGATAAAGACACGGAAGCGGAAATCTCCGTTGCCATCAGTTGTACGGATGCCGGACGGAATTTATCTCTAAATGTATGGCCCCCGCAGAAGTCTGCCATCACTGCCTATGCCAAGAATGTGAACGGCAAGCAAGTTATCCATTTGCTGAACTTCCTCAATGCCGATGACCTGAGTTGGCGCGACCTGAACGGGACAATGCCCGAACCGCGCCTGGTATCGGATGTGCCGTTGAAGCTGAACGTTTCTGCGAAAGTGAGCAAGGTGTGGGTGGCTTCTCCCGATTTTCATGCCGGTGCTTCGCAAGAGCTGGCGTTCGAGCAGAAGGACGGGGCTATCAGCTTTACGCTTCCCATGCTGAGGTATTGGACGATGATTGTAGTTGAACCGGCATAGCGTCGGAACAAGGTTTCTAAACAAGTAAATAGATTAAAACATGAAAACATACTTATTCCCCCTCTTGATTCTTCTCTTCTTCCCTCCGCAGCTGCATGCAGGAAGCGTGACGGGCAGCTGCCTCTCTTATTCCCTGCAGGGAAGAACCGTGACTTTTCATCTGAACGACAGCTCGGCGGTGCAACTGCAATTGTGCAGCCCGTCGGTAGTGCGCATCTGGTTCTCTCCGGATGGAAGGCTGGAACGCAGCAATCCTTCGTTTGCCGTTATCAATGAAGAACTGGAAGAGGTAGGCACTGTAGGCGTAGACGAACAGAACGCCTGCTACGAGATATTCACCTCCAAGCTCCGCATCCGCGTCAACAAGGCTCCGTTCAACTTGCAGATATTCGATAAATACCAGAAGTTGCTGTTCAGCGATTATGCCGACCGGGGACACGTCAGCGACGGACCACGCAAGCTGGAGTACAAAACCCTGCGCCGCGACGAACACTTCTTCGGCCTGGGCGAGAAGACCGGCAAACTGGACCGTCGCGGTGAATCCTACAAGATGTGGAACAGCGACAAGCCTTGCTACAGCATCGTCGAAGACCCGCTTTATAAAAGCATTCCCTTCTTCATGAGCAGCTATCGCTACGGCATCTTCCTGGACAATACGTATAAGACCGAGTTCAAGTTCGGTACCGAAAGCCGCGACTATTACAGCTTTGAAGCTCCCGGCGGAGAAATGCTCTACTACTTTATCTTCGGCAAGGACTACAAAGAAATCATGAAGCAATATGTAGAGCTGACCGGCAAGCCCATCATGCCTCCCCGCTGGGCACTTGGATTTGCCCAATGCCGTGGCTTGCTGACCAACGAGAAGCTGTCTTACGAAATAGCCGAAGGCTACCGTAAGCGTGGCATTCCCTGCGATATCATCTATCAGGACATCGGCTGGACGCAGTATTTGCAGGACTTTGCCTGGCGCAAGGGAAACTACGAGAACCCTCGGAAGATGCTTGCCGACCTGAAGGCAATGGGCTTTAAAGTCATTGTTTCGCAAGACCCCGTCATCTCCCAAGCCAACAAGGAGCAGTGGGCCGAAGCAGACCGCCTTGGTTATTTCGTAAAAGACTCTACTACGAATAAAAGCTACGACATGCCCTGGCCGTGGGGCGGCAATTGCGGAGTGGTGGACTTCACTCTTCCTGCAGTAGCCGACTGGTGGGGAGCTTATCAGCAGAAACCTATCGACGACGGTATCTCCGGCTTTTGGACCGATATGGGCGAACCTGCCTGGAGCAATGAGGAACAGACTGAACGCCTCGTCATGCGGCATCACCTGGGCATGCACGATGAGATTCACAATGTGTACGGCCTTACGTGGGACAAGGTCGTGAAGGAGCAGTTCGAGAAACGCAATCCCGACCGTCGTGTCTTCCAGATGACGCGTGCCGCCTTTGCAGGTCTGCAACGCTATACGTTCGGTTGGACGGGCGATAGCGGGAATGGTGACGACGTGTCGCAAGGCTGGGGACAGATGGCCAATCAGATTCCGGTACTTTTGTCGGCCGGTTTGGGTATCATTCCTTTCACTACTTGCGATATTTCCGGTTACTGCGGAGATATAGAAGATTATCCTGCTATGGCAGAACTTTATACCCGTTGGGTGCAGATGGGAGCTTTCAATCCTTTGAGCCGTATTCATCACGAGGGCGATGTGGCGGTAGAACCGTGGTTGTTCGGTGAAGAGGCTGAGAAGAATGTGAAGGCGGCCATTGAGTTGAAGTATCGCCTGCTACCTTATATATATACGTACGCGCGCGAGGCGCACGACACCGGTTTGCCCCTGATGCGGCCCATGTTCCTGGAATATCCGTCGGATATGGAGACGTTTGCTACGGATGCACAGTTTATGTTTGGTCGTGAATTGCTGGTGGCTCCGGTGGTAAAGAAGGGGGCACGCAACAAGAATGTATATCTTCCCGAAGGAACGTGGATTGATTATAACGACAAGCGCACTGAGTATAGCGGTGAGCAGTGGGCTACGGTGGATGCTCCGCTGAATGTAATCCCTATGTTTGTGCGTAAAGGAAGCATTGTTCCGCAAATGCCGGTGATGAACTACACGGATGAGAAGGCTGTCTATCCGCTTACCTTCGAAGTATTTCCTGCAGCAACGGGCAGTGAAGCGTCTTTCTCTCTTTATGAGGATGCCGGTACGGATTTGGGGTATCTGCGTGGAGAGTTTATGCGTACCCCGGTTGCTTGCCTGACGTCGGAGAAGGGATATACCCTGAAGATTGGGGCAAGGGCAGGAGAGAAGTATACGCTGCCGGGGCAACGGAATCTGATGTTCCGTATCTATGCCGGGCAGATGCCGAAGGGAGCAATCATAGATGGTAAGAAAATCAAGAAGACGTCGGCCGAAAAGCTGAACGGGAATCAGGATACGGAGTTTGCAACGACAGCTTGGTGTCCCGATAAGAAGCAAGGCACTTGCTTGCTGAGATTGCCGGATGACGGGAAGGAACATATAATTGAATTTATCTATTAATACAAAAATATCATTATGAAGAAATTAATGCTTAGCACCGCCTTGTTGCTTCTTGCTTTGGCTGGAAGAGCCGAAGGAGTTTCGTCTCCTTCGGGCAAGGTGAAGTTGAATTTTGAGTTAGCGAAAGGAATTGAATTTATCTATTAATACAAAAATATCATTATGAAGAAATTAATGCTTAGCACCGCCTTGTTGCTTCTTGCTTTGGCTGGAAGAGCCGAAGGAGTTTCGTCTCCTTCGGGCAAGGTGAAGTTGAATTTTGAGTTAGCGAAAGGAGTACCTACCTATCAGGTGGATTATAAAGAAACTCCGGTTATCAACCCCAGTACGTTGGGTTTGGAATTAAAAGGCACTACCAGTCTGCTGGACGGCTTTGAAGTTGTAAAGACTTCCACTTCCACCTTCGACGAAACCTGGCAACCGGTATGGGGCGAAACGAAAGATATCCGCAACCACTACAATGAATTGCTGGTGGAACTGAAGCAGCCCGCTACCGATCGTTTTATGAACATCCGTTTCCGTGTGTATGATGATGGCGTTGGATTCCGTTATGAATTCCCGCAGCAGAAGAATCTGGTTTACTTCGTCATTAAAGAGGAGCGTACCCGTTTTGTCATGACCGGCGATCACACCGCCTGGTGGATTCCCGGCGATTACGATACCCAGGAATACGACTACACAGAGTCCAAACTCTCCGAAATCCGCGGACTGATGCAGGGAGCCATCACCAGCAACGCTTCGCAAACGCAGTTCTCACCCACCGGCGTACAAACTTCCCTTCAGCTGAAGACTGCCGATGGCCTGTACATCAATCTGCACGAAGCCGCTTTGGTAGATTACTCGTGCATGCACCTCAACCTGGACGACAAGAACCTCGTCTTCGAATCCTGGCTGACACCCGACGCACAAGGCAACAAAGGCTATATGCAGTCTCCCTGCCATACTCCGTGGCGCACGGTCATGGTCAGCGACGATGCCCGCGACATACTGGCTTCCAACCTGATTCTGAACCTGAACGACCCTTGCAAATACGAAGATACTTCCTGGATTAAGCCCGTCAAGTACGTAGGCGTGTGGTGGGAGATGATTGCAGGCGGCAAGCCTTGGGCATACACCTTCGACCTTCCTTCCGTAAAGCTGGACGAAACGGATTACTCCAAAGTAAAGCCCAACGGCATCCATCCCGCCAATACAGCCAACGTAAAGAAGTATATCGACTTTGCCGCCGAACATGGTTTCGACCAGGTACTGGTAGAAGGATGGAACACGGGCTGGGAAGACTGGTTCGGCAATTCCAAAGATTATGTTTTCGACTTCGTCACTCCTTATCCCGATTTCGATATCAAGTATCTCAATGAATATGCCCATTCCAAAGGAGTACGCCTGATGATGCATCACGAGACTTCCGCTTCTGCCCGTAACTACGAGCGTCACATGGAAGCTGCCTATCAGTTGATGAACAAGTATGGTTACAATTCCGTAAAGAGCGGTTATGTCGGTAATATCATTCCGCGTGGCGAGTATCATTACGGACAGTGGATGAACAACCACTACCTTTACGCCGTGACCGAAGCTGCCAAGCACAAGATTATGGTCAATGCCCACGAAGCTGTGCGTCCCACCGGTCTGTGCCGCACCTATCCCAATCTTATAGGCAACGAATCTGCCCGTGGCACCGAGTACGAAGCCTTTGCCGGAAGCAAGCCTTCGCATACGACGGTACTTCCGTTTACCCGCCTGCAAGGTGGCCCGATGGACTATACTCCCGGTATCTTCGAGATGGATATCAACAAGCTGGACCCGAAGAGCCATACGCATGTCAATTCTACCCTGGCACGCCAACTGGCGCTTTATGTAACAATGTACAGCCCTCTCCAGATGGCTGCCGATCTTCCTGAGAACTACGAGCGTTTCATGGATGCGTTCCAGTTCATCAAGGATGTTGCCGTAGATTGGGACGACAGCCGTTACCTGGAAGCCGAGCCGGGACGTTACATTACCGCTGCCCGCAAAGCTAAAGGTACGAACAACTGGTTTATCGGTTGCACCAGTGGTGAAGAGGGACATGCTTCCACCCTGAAACTTGATTTCCTGGATGCGGACAAGCAATACATTGCTACTGTTTACGCCGATGCCAAGGATGCCGGTTATAAAACAAATCCCCAAGCTTATGTCATTCGCAAAGGTATTGTTTCGCCGAAAACGATTCTGAAGTTAAAAGCTGCTCCGGGAGGTGGCTATGCTATCAGCATTCTGGAAGTAAAGGATAAATCTGAAATGAAAGGATTGAAGAAACTGTTCGGTATTTGAGGTATAGGCACAAAAAAAGGAGTACAGCGGTACTCCAACTTTTGTTAACAGACTATCTTTATTCTCCTCCCAGGAGGAGGAGAATAAAGATACTATCAGCCTTTCGCCTCCTGATACATAAACCTCTTGATACTCTTCTTTGCCGTCTTTTCAAACTCCTCGAAGTGTATCTTTATCTTAGAGATCTGGCAGTAAGCCGGCAACTGTAGATTCAGTTCTTTGCGGTTATCCTCCATTGCTCTTTCGATGTCTGCTTGTTGCAGACCTTGAGAAAAGGCATCGTCAAAGTCCGGGTATATCAGGGCTACGAGCTTGTCCTGCTGAAGGACGATGAGCGACTCCGATACATACGGCATATTGTTCAGCTTGCTTTCTATTTCTTCCGGATAGATGTTCTGTCCGCTGGAAGTAAGGAGCATGTTTTTGCTACGGCCGCGTACGGTGACATATCCTTCGGCATCCATAGTAGCAAGGTCACCCGTATGCAACCAGCCATTGACGTCAATGATTTGAGAAGTTGCTTCGTCATTCTTATAATATCCCAACATAAGATTATCGCCCTTACAGATGATTTCACCTGCCACGTTCTGAGGATCAGGAGAAGCGATCTTCACCTCCATACGGGTAGTAGCTTTGCCGCACGAGGCGAGTTTCAACGTTTCCCAGCGACTGGAACAGATGATAGGACCACACTCGGTCATACCGTAAGCGATGGTGTAGGGGAAACCTATTTGTTTGAGGAAGCGTTCCACATCCGCATTGAACGGAGCGCCGCCGATAATGATCTCATCGAAGTTGCCGCCGAAGATTTCCATAGCCTCCTTGCGTGCAGCAGCTTTTATCTTGTCGTTGATGATAGGTACGTGCAGCAGCAGTTTACCTATCTTATTGTCGATGCGCGGCAAGATATTCTTTTTGATAATCTTCTCTACAATCAGCGGTACGCACGAAATGACACGCGGTTTGATTTCCGAGAACGATTGGGCAATAATCTTTGGCGACGGCATACGGGTCAGGAAATACAAATGTGCACCTGCTGAGAATCCGTACAGAAAATCGTATACCATGCCGAATACATGTCCCATAGGCAACATTGAAACCATGTGGTCGCCCGGACGGACGGGAAGCATTTCATGGCAATAGGCTACGTTCGACCAAAGACTGCGATAGGGTAGCATGACTCCCTTTGAATATCCCGTAGTACCCGAAGTGTAGTTGATGACAGCCAGCTCCTCGGGCGACTGTTCCTTGCGGTAACAGATATGTTCGGGACGGAAGTTCTTGGGAAAGCGTGCGCCGTAGATGGCGTTGCGATGTTCAAAAGCTTCGAGCAAGCGCTCGTTACGGCAAACTACCGGAGTAAAGTCCGTCAGCAGTACAACACCCATCAGCAGCGGCATTGCATCTTCATTGAGGTTCTCCCATGCCTGGTCGCCTACAAAGAGCAGTTTGGCTTCGGAGTGATTGACGACATTGTGGATATTGTCTGCCTTGAATTCGTGCAGAATAGGGACGATGACGGCACCGTATGTAATTGTGGCAAGAAAAGCTACCGCCCAATGCGCACTGTTACGTCCGCATACAGCAATTTTGTCACCTGGTTGTATACCGGCACTTTCCAATACGATATGAAATTTAGCTATTTTCCTTGCTACATCTTTGTATTGAAGTGTAATACCTTTATAATCTGTGAGAGCGTTGCGATCCCAATTCTGAATGATGCTTTGTTCTATATAGTCAATGAACCCTTGTTCCTGTTCCATTCGTTTTTGCACACATTGGTTTTAGTTGCGCAAAGATAGGGCTTATCGCGATGCGAAGCAAATTGTTACCGTCTTTTTTCCGATTCATCCGTTAATACTAAAAAGACATCACTGCAATGAGTTCAGAAATCATTGCAGTAACAATTTCAGAAATCATTAGAGCAATGATTTCTGAAATCATTCATTCTTTGTTTTTTCGGAGATTAGCAGCAGTTTGTCTCCTACATGCAGTTTCAGCGTTCCGTTCGGAATAAGGTATTCGTCACCACGCTTCACAATCATTACCAGTGTGCCTTGGGGCAGGTTCATGTCTTTCAGCGTATCTCCACGATCCAGGATCTCTTCGGTGACGGTCATGTCGCGCAGATCGGAGTCAATCTCTTCGGGCAGTTCCACACCAAAATCGTTTCCGGTCTTCTCCAGCGGCGTGGAAAGTCCCAGCAGGCGTGCTACCCATGAAACCGTAGTACCCTGGATAACCAGTGAGACGATGGTGATAAAGAACACAATGTTGAAGATAACGTGTGCACCGGGCACGTTGGCAACTACCGGGTAGGTGGCAAAGATGATGGGAACGGCACCACGCAGTCCCACCCACGATACAAAGAGCCGAGATTTGAATGTAATCTTCTTGCCGAAGGGCAGCAGACAAAGGAAAACACTGAGCGGACGTCCGATGACAATCATAAATACGCCGATGAGCAACGCTACTACGGCAACTTCCAGCATTTCGTGAGGATTTACGAGCAGACCGAGGCAGAGGAACATGATGATTTGGAAGAGCCATGTCAATCCGTCCATAAACGTGTAGATGTCTTTGCGATGCATAATCTTGTTGTTGCCCACCATCATTCCGGCAATGTATACGGCAAGGTAGCCGTTGCCTCCCAACAAGTCGGTGATGGAAAAGGTGAAGAATACGAAAGCAAGCAGCAAGATAGGATAAAGTGCCTGGTTATCGATGTTCAGTTTGTTCAGCATAAGGATAGCGAGCTTGCCCAGCAGATAGCCTGCGGCAGCACCGACAATGAACTGCACGGCAAATGACCCCAATATATGAGGAACTCCCATTCCGGACGATTGTATGAACTGAATCAGTACAATAGTAAGCATATATGCCATCGGGTCGTTACTACCGCTTTCCAGCTCCAGCATGGGGCGCAGGTTATGCTTCAGGTTCATCTTCTGGGAGCGCAGAATGGCGAAGACAGAAGCGGAATCCGTTGAAGACATGGTAGCTGCCATCAGCAGGGAAGTTATCAGCGGTAAGTGAATATTGGTCCAGCTCATGCCGGACAGCCACCAGATAAACAATCCGGTGAACAAGGCAGTGAACAGTACCCCCACGGTAGACAGAACTATACCGGGCGCAAGGATAGGCTTTATATCCGTGAATTTAGTATCCATACCACCGGAGAACAGAATGATGCTGAGTGCAACCATACCGATGAACTGCGCTTCTTTGGCATTGTGGAACTGTAATCCCAGTCCGTCACTGCCGAATATCATGCCGACTACGAGGAAGAGCAATAAGGCGGGAACTCCGAAACGATAGCCGGTCTTACCAACGATGATACTGACGAAAAGCAAAATAGAACCTACGAGTAATATGTTTTCAGCTGTAAATAACATAATTTTTGTGTTATATGGTTTAGAATATGATAGTTTCTGTATCTCAAAGCACAAAGATATGCAATATATTTAACAATTGCAAGCCTGAAAAGTTCAATTGAACTTCAATACGAATGTCGTTTCCTTACCGGGAAGCAGAGAGAGATTGCCGCCTGAAAGCCGCATGATTTGCCGGGATATGCTCAGACCTATACCGCTTCCGCCTTCCTTGGTGGTGAAGAAAGGAATAAAGATATGTTCGGCAATGTCCTGTGGAATGGCAGGACCATTGTTGGATATCTCGATCAGCACTGCTTCTGCTTCGTTGCAATAGGCACGGATGTGGATATGGCCTTCCTTATCCTTTTCTCCCTCAATGGCTTGTATGGCATTCTTCAACAAGTTGGTGGCAACCTGTGATATCAGGTTTTCGTCGGCATATAAGATAAGGTCATCCGGTGTGATGTCCGTATGGAAGGTTACTTGGACGTCGGGATATTGATGCCGCGCCAATTCCACCATGCGCTCAACGAAGCTCTTGACATAGAACAACGACGGTTCCGGGGTAGGAATGCGGGTGAACTTCCGGTAAGATTCCACAAAGGCAAGCAGGCCTTTGCCTGTGCTGCTGATGGTCTGCAAGCCGTTCTTGATTTCTTCTTTGGAGGCTTGTTCTTCCGTCAATCCCAGCAAGGTATCGCTCAGGGAAGTTATAGGGGTTACGGCATTCATGATTTCGTGCGTCAGCACGCGGGTAAGCCTGATCCAGGAGTCAATTTCTTTCTCGTCCAGTTCGTTGTTGATGTCGTTCAGGGCAAGGATGCGCAGGTGTTCCTGGCGTACGGTGATGTTGCTGACGCGGATAGACAGGTTTACGGTGCCGCGTTCATTGCTGAAAGGCACTTGCAACTTGTCTCCCGGACGGCAGTTGGCAAGGACGGCGGTGAGGCGCGTGTCTACACGGTCCAGCTGGCTGACGTGGGTAAATACATTCAGTCCCAGCAGGCGTAGTGCCTCGCTGTTCTTCTGATAGACGGCACCACTGTCGTTCAGGACGAGGATGCCGGTGTTTACGCAGTCAAGGATGAGCTCATAGTATTTCTCTTGCTGTGCCGTTTCGCTCTTTACATTATATAATATGTGGGCTACCCGGTTCAGTGCACGGTTCACCAGTCGTGCGTCGGAGGTATCTTCCGTTTCGGAGAAGTGGATGGCATTATCGTTGTTCTCGATGGCATCGAGCATGAAGAGCACTTTCCGTACATGATGCCGGTACAGCTTCTGCTGCCAGCGCAAAGCCAAGGGGAGAAGCGCCGTAGAGAAGATAGCCCAGAACAACGGATCGCCCAGTCCGTGGGATTGGGAGGGATTCATGAACACATCTGCCCACATCACTCCCGCAAAGAGCGCTACCAACAAGCTGACGGCAGTGCGGAAAGGGTAATATTGTGCCGGGTTCTTAATCTTCATCTGTTTAGCGATTAAAGTCCATACTTCTTCATCTTGTTGTATAAGGTCTGCCGTGTGATGCCCAGCTGCGATGCTACGGCCGAGAGATTGCCGTTGCATTTATCCAGTGTCTTGCGTATCATCTGCATTTCCATCTCTTCGAGCGTAGATGCGGTTGCTTCGGGCATATCGGTGCGTCGGGGCAACTGGAACAACTCGGCAGGTAGTCGGTCGTTGTCGCAGATGATGATGGCTTTCTCGATGGCGTGCTCCAGTTCGCGGATATTGCCATACCAGGGATGCTGCATCAGTTTTTCGCGGGCACCGTCGGTCAAGCTGACAAGCGGCTTGTCGTATTGCTTGCAGAAGCGGGTGATGAAGCGTTCGGCAAGCGGGATGATGTCTTCGGTACGGTCGCGCAGCGAAGGTATTTCGAGGTGTATCGTATTGATGCGGTACAGCAGGTCTTCACGGAATTCTCCCTTTGCCACCATCTCGGAAAGATTGCGGTTGGTGGCGCAGATAAGCCGGATATCTATAGGAATAGGAGTGTTGCTGCCTACGCGGACTATGCTACGGCGCTGGATGGCAGTCAGCAGTTTGGCTTGCAGGTGATAGGGGAGGTTGCCTATTTCATCGAGGAAAAGGCTGCTGTGATTGGCAGCTTCGAACTTGCCCGGCCGGTCGGTGTGGGCATCGGTGAAGGAACCTTTCATGTGACCAAAGAGTTCGCTTTCAAAAAGGCTCTCGGTCACTGCACCCATGTCTACGCTCACCATTTCCTGCAGTCGGCGTGGAGAGAGGGAATGTATCTCTCGTGCCAGCATCTCCTTTCCTGTGCCGTTTTCACCGGTAATGAGGATGTTGGCATCCGTAGTGGCAACCTTCTCTACCAGCAGGCGGAGTTGCTGCATGACGGCGCTGTTGCCCCAGTACATGCCGTGTCCGTCCGAAGATGAAGGGTCGTCTGTGCGTTTGTTTGCTGGGGCAGAAGACTTCTTGCTTGTGGCAGATGCGGCATTCAGCAAGGTTTCTACCAGTTTCTGATTATCCCAGGGTTTTACGATAAAGTCCGTGGCACCTTCCTTGATGCCGCGTACGGCAAGGTCGATGTCGGCGTATGCGGTGAAGAGGACAACGGGCAGGGCGGGACATTGTTTCTTGATCTCGTGCAGCCAGTAAAGGCCCTCGTTGCCGGTATTGATGCCGGAAGTAAAGTTCATATCGAGAAGCACCACTTGCCAGGCTTGCTGGCGCAGCATGCTGGGGAGCGTTACCGGTGAGGGCAGTGTGGTGATCTGTTCGAAATACGGCTTTAGCAAGAGTTGCAAGGCGGTAAGTACGCCTCGGTTGTCATCAACGATCAGGATATTTCCGGTTTTCTTAGCCATGGTTTAATTCTATTTCTTGCAGGCAAAGTTAATGATTTACATTTTCCCTTCCGTACGGAAACGGAAGAAAAAGTAAAATCATTATAATAATTGCAGCTTGATTCCGAACGACAGACTCAGATAATCTTTCGGCTTGAGATATTTGTTCGTAAAGGCGCTGACGACGTATAAGTCGCATGTGCTTATCTCATAGAAGAAAGTGATTGCTTTGGCTGTGAACCGTCTTCTAGGGTCGATGTCGTACGTGATGCGCTGCCCCAGAAAGGCGTGGATGCGCACTTTGGACGAGAAACCGTAGTAGCCTTTCGGATAGCGTTCCGGTTCGTGCGTCCAGAATTCATCTCCGAACACCGTATTCAGATACATGCCGCAAGCCAACGGCTCTACGGAGAACTGCCGGCCAAGGTCAAGACTCCAAGGCATATAATTCTGTTTCAGAGTAAACGTCAGTTTGGTACGCTTAGACTGGTATTGGGGAAGCACTCCGAGGAGGATATCTGTTTCCCATTGGTTCCGTTTCCCGTAATCCCATCCCGTACCGAAGGAAAGCAGTCCCATATTACCGGCAAACTGGATTTTGGTATGCGTCGGGATAAGCACCTCCCAGTGCTTGCGGTAACGGTGTACGCGGCGGTCGTAACGGCTGGGGCGCACTTCACTTTCAACTACTTTTCCCGTTTGACGGCTCATCCATACGGTATCATGTTTCACCACGACAATGGTATCGGGTGTGGTTTGTGCAAGGATAGAAAAAGGTAATGCCAGGAAGAGGACTGCGGTATACCTCAGCCGATTTTTAATAGTATACCACTTCGCGCTCATAACCGTCGGGTGTTATCGTGAATATATAGTAACTGCGATTTTTCATGCAATCACTCATGTAGTACATCACTCCGTCTTCAAAAGTGTCTTCTTCGTAAAGATGGTGTTCATGGGCGGCTGTACAGAACTGTAATCCCGGGAATTCGGTAACATAGCGTTCGAAGACGCGCACTACATTATTGTTGAATTCATAGCAGTACGGACGTACATGCATGGACACGACGGTCTTGTCGAACTCATCTCGTCGGTCGCTTATCTGGTCGGCAATAAACTCAAAGTCGGGGATAGGACGGGAGTAGTCGTACTCGATGGCATTGGTGTTGAGGCAGACAAACTTGATTCGTCCGGCGATGAAAGAGAAGTTCGTCTCACCAAAGACGGCACGATAGGTTTCTTCGCCGGTGCCGATGCAGTCGTGGTTGCCGATAATCACTACATAGGGCACTTTGAGCTTGTTCATGATGTCCCGTTGCCAGAGGAATTCATTGGTTACGCCAAAGTCGCTGACGTCGCCTCCGTGGATGACGAAATCAATATCATCCCGTTTATTGAGGTGGTTTACGAAGTCTACTGTTTCATCGTACCAGCGTTGTGAGTCGCCCATTGTGACGAAGCGGATTGTAGTTTTGTCTTTGCAGTTCCTCTCTATCTTTTCGATGTTATGGGCATTGACATTAGTTTCCCCGCTGATACGTACATCGTAAGGATGATAGTCTATCAGGTCGCAACTGCCCATGAGCAGGCAGAGGAACGAGGGGAATAGGAATTTGGATAGTTTCATATATATGTATAGTATTCGTTTGGCATTGATTAGTGAAAAACTTCGGGCAAAGATAGAGTTTTCATTTGATTAAAGACTTGCTTAAATCTCCTTTTTTTTGTTCTTGGGGGGCGAACTTATAGTTTCCACATGGAGAAAGGATGTCTAATTCTTGGACAGCAGTGTCTAATTATTAGACACTGTCGCTGAAACTTGCTTTCGCTTATCCGTTGATAATCAGTGATGTTTGTGCTTTGGCACGTTTTCTGCATTATTAAAGCAGGAAGATGTATATAATAACTATAAACGATATGAAACAACTCTATTATGTAATTCAGACTTTGCTGCGTGGACGCGGCTCCAACATTATCAAAGTCATATCACTGGGATTGGGACTGACGATGAGCATCCTGCTGTTCTCGCGCGTAGCCTACGAGCAGAGCTTCGACAAGTGCTTCAATGACACTGACAATCTGTACCAGATATGGTCGGTATTCACTACTAACGGCGAGAAGCACGAGCCTTCGCAGATGAACTGCGGTCCCGTGGCAGGTGCCATTCTCGAAAACTTCCCTAAGGAAGTGGAGGCTGCTACCAGTATAGGGCGATGGCTGGTATCGAATCCTCTTTATAACGGCAGTGTTCGTTTCGACGATCAGAAGGTAGCTGCCGACTCGCTCTTCTTCCGTACCATGGGTATCGAAGTATTGAGCGGTGACCCTGAACGGGACTTGATTCAGCCCGATGTCATCTTCCTGAGCGAACGCTTCGCAAAGAAGATCTTCGGTGGTGAGAACCCGGTTGGGAAGGTGCTCAGTTACGACCATCAGATAGACTTGACTGTGAGAGGTACGTATGCTACTTTGCCCGACAACGCTACCATGCGTCCCGAAGCTGTTATCTCCCTGCCTACGGCTTGGAGCCGCCACCTGGAGGGTAACTATTCATGGAGCGGGGGAGACAGCTGGGTAGAATACATCCGCTTCCGCGAAGGGGCTGACCGTTCGGTAGTGAACAAGCGCATTGACGCAATGATCGATAAGTATCGTCCGGCAGAAGATAAGAAAGAGTTCGGCTATACTGCCTTCGTACAACCTATCCGCGACACCTATCGCGGATACGAAGATGTACGCCGCATGACGAACATCATGAGCATCCTGGGCTTGGCCATTCTCTTTATTGCCGCCCTCAACTATGTGCTTATTTCCATTTCCTCCCTGAGCTATCGTGCCAAGTCGGTAGGTGTGCACAAATGCAGTGGTGCCAATGGCGGTACCATCTTCGGGATGTTCCTGCTGGAGACAGCCTTGATCATTCTGGGCGCCTTGCTGCTGATGGCGATGCTGCTACTCAATTTCCGTGATGTTGTAGAAGACACTACAGTGGCGAAGCTCTCCATGCTGTTTGCACCGGAACGTATCTGGGTACCGATTGCGGTAGTGGCAGCATTGTTTGTGGTGGGCGGTGTATTGCCGGGGCGTTTGTTTGCGCGCATTCCTGTGTCACAGGTATTCCGCCGTTATTCCGAGGGTAAGAAGGGGTGGAAGCGCCCGTTGCTTTTCGTCCAGTTTGCCGGTGTTGCTTTCATCTGCGGGCTGATGTGTGTGGTGATGGCGCAATATCAGTATGTGCTGAACAAAGATATGGGTTATAATCCCAAGGGACTGGTTTGCGGCGAGCTTTATTTAGATGAAGAGGCTGGACGGGATGCCGCTTATCAGTTCTTCAAAGGACTGCCCTACGTGGAAGCTGTCAGCAGTGCCGAGGGAACGCCTATCTACGGCTATAGCGGTAACTTTATCAACGATGAGGCGGGCAACTCGCTTTTCTCTACGCGCTACTGTTACTATATGCGCGAAGATTTTCCGGCACTGATGGGTATGATCTTCAAGGCGGGACGCATGGCACGCACCAAGGATGAAGTCGTGGTGAACGAAACCTTTGCCAAACTGATGCGCTGGGGTAACGATGTAGTGGGACGCACCATCAACGTGGGAGGGGACAATTATAAAGTGACCGGATTACTGAATGACTTCCAGATAGGAACTTTCACCAGCGAGAAGAAACCCTTCATGGCAGTGGGCAACAAAGCTTTCTACGGCGCTGTGCACATCCGTCTGAAAGAGCCTTTTGCCGACAATCTTCAAAAACTGAGTAAGGCGGCGAAAGAGGCATTCCCCGACAAGACTATCGACTTCGGAGATTACGAGAAGGTGATTGCAGGGCAATACAACAGTGTCCGCGTATTCCGCAATGCCACGCTGATGGCAGCGGTAACAATGTTCTTCGTCATGCTGATGGGCTTGATAGGATACACCACCGACGAAGTGCGCCGCCGCAGCAAGGAGATTGCTATCCGCAAGGTGAACGGGGCAGAAGCATCAGGTATCCTGGAAATGCTGTCCAAAGATGTGCTTATCGTAGCAGCTCCGGCAGTGATTATCGGTACGGTAGCGGCGTGGTACGTCAACGGAATTTGGATGGATCAGTTTGCCGAGCGCATTTCGCTCAGTCCGGCAGTCTACCTGCTGGTGGTGATAGCCAACCTGGCGGTAATCGTGGGCTGCGTGCTTTGGAAGAGCTGGAGGATAGCGAATGAAAATCCGGTGAGTAGTATTAAGAGCGAATAATTTAGTAACAATATAAACCATAAACATCATGATTGAAATTAACAACATCAGTAAAGTGTTCCGTACTTCAGAAGTAGAAACAGTAGCATTGAACCACGTAAACCTCGAAGTGAAAGAGGGAGAATTTGTAGCTATAATGGGACCGTCCGGTTGCGGAAAGTCTACCTTGCTGAACATCCTCGGCCTGCTGGATAATCCTACGGAGGGCAGTTATAAGATACTGGGGCAGGAAGTGGCCGATTTGAAAGAGAAGGAGCGTACCCGCGTACGCAAGGGCAAGCTGGGCTTTGTGTTCCAGAGCTTCAACCTGATAGACGAACTGAATGTCTACGAAAATGTAGAGCTTCCGTTGACGTATCTCGGCGTGAAGGCAAGTGAGCGCAAACGCATGGTAGAAGATATCCTGAAGCGTATGAACATCAGCCACCGTGCCAAGCACTTTCCGCAACAGCTCTCCGGTGGTCAGCAGCAGCGTGTGGCCATAGCCCGTGCAGTGGTAACGAACCCCAAGCTGATACTTGCCGATGAGCCTACCGGTAACCTGGACTCCAAGAACGGTGCCGAGGTAATGAGCCTGCTGACGGAGCTGAACAAGGAAGGTACTACCATCATCATGGTGACCCACTCTCAGCACGATGCCTCTTTTGCCCACCGCACGGTACATCTGTTCGATGGTAGCGTGGTGGCAAGTGTGGCTTCGCAAGATTTATAATGAGCATTTAAAAGAACGATAACGGGTATTTAAAAGAACCGACATGAGACAATTCTATTACACACTACAAACATTGCTCCGCGGACGTGGAGGAAACCTGGTTAAGTTGACGTCACTGACCTTGGGACTGCTGGTGGGCATTTTGCTCTTCTCGCAGATCATTTATGAACTGAACTACGACACTTTCTACAAAGACCATGATCGGCTCGTTATGTTCGGTACTCGCAATGTCTCCAGTGAAGGCATTGCCGGCGATTGGGAGTACGATACCTTCCGTCCGGCTGCTGCGGCTGTAGCCGAGTCATTTCCCGATCTGGTGGAGTGTGCCACACCTGTGTTCTTCTGGTATCACCCCGATCTTTACATTGACGACAAGAAGTTGGAAGAAACTCAAGTCATCTATGGCGATACCCTCTACTTCCGCACTATGGGCATCGAAGTGCTGAGCGGTGACCCGCAACTGCTGGCACAAGATGGCAATGCCTTCCTCTCAAAGAGCAAGGCACGTGAACTTTTCGGTAGCGAGAATCCTATAGGGAAGACGTTCAACATGGACAAACGTCAGGACATTACCGTGCGGGGAGTTTATCAGGATGTGCCTGGAAACACCTCTTTCCCCAGCAATATCCTTGTTTCCCTGCCCACTGTCGAGAAGTACTTCGGGCAAGGCAGCTGGAGCCAGAACGACATCTATATGATTTATGTCCGCTTGCGTCATGCCGATGATTTGGAGAAAGTGAATGAACGCGTCACCGAAGCCGTAGGACACTACACTCCGGTGAAAGACCTTTATAACGGAGGAAGTATGGAATGCCAGGTGATACCTGTGACTGATTTTTATTTCACCAGTTCGGACAATGTGCGGCGTATCGTCATTCTGTTTGTACTGGGCTTTTCCATCTTCTTTGTATCCGGCATGAACTATGTGCTGGCAGCCATTGCCACTATCGGGCGGCGTGCCAAGATGGTAGGCGTGCACAAGTGTTGCGGTGCAGATTCGGGACATGTCATGGGGATGTTTCTTTGGGAGACGGGCTTGATGATGATGCTTTCCATCATTTGCAGTCTTCTGTTGATGTACTTGTTCAGCGATCCTATCAAGGAGATGCTGGGATTGTCCCGGTTGGGGGAACTCTTCACGTGGCAGACGTTGTGGGTGCCGGTTCTGACGGTTGTCTTGCTCTTTCTGATAGCAGGTGTGTTGCCGGGGCAGATGTTTGCCCGTATTCCGGTGACGCAAGTGTTCCGCCGCTACACCGACGACAAACGTTCCTGGAAGCGTGGCTTGTTGTTTGTACAGTTTCTGGGCATAGCGTTTATCTCGGGAATGCTGCTTACCAGCGCGCATCAGTACCACGATTTGATGACACGCGATATCGGCTTCAACTCCGACCGCCTGGCTGTGGGAAAGGCTTCGGCAGGTTTCGGACCATACGGCTCGGATGAGTTTATAAAAGGTGCGCAGCAGGTGGCCGATGCACTTCTCCGCCAACCCTACGTGGAGGCTGTGGGCTGCAGTGAACAGAACCTGCTGGAGCATTACTCTTCGCAGCCGGTAGAAGCGGAGGGAGGAAACAAACGCTCGGTGATACATTTTCAATATTTCGTCAAGGGTTTTCCCGAAGCCGTGGGGCTGGAACTCGTGGAGGGCCGTTGGCCGCAGAACGAGGGGGAGGCACTGGTGAACGAGAACATGGTGAAGGAATTGAATTGGGACGATCAGGTGATAGGTCGTGAGTGTCTGCGTGCCCATCGTGGTGGAGGCAGTTCCGACCGTGCCAAGGTAGTGGGCGTAGTACGTGACGTGCGCAACATGGGCTTCTTCTCCGGGAAGACTTGTGTGGCTTTCATCCTCGACCCCGCACTCAGTGCCACTTTCCATGTGCGCCTCAAGGAGCCGCAACACGACAATCTGCTACGTCTGAATGATTTCGTGAAACAGGTTTATCCCAAGCTCGGCCTTGCCTTTCTCAGTTATGAAGATGTACGCAGTGACAGTAATGCCTCGGTGCTGCGCTTCCGTAACACGGTCTATATGACTTCCGGCTGTATCCTGCTTATTGTCCTGCTGGGGTTGATAGGTTACATCAGTGACGAAACGCAGCGGCGCAGCAAGGAGATTGCCGTCCGCAAGGTGAACGGGGCGGAGGCTGCTTCCATTCTGCATCTGCTCTCCATCGGCATCCTGAAGGTGGCGCTCGGTGCAGTAGTGATAGGCATTGCTTCGGCCTGGTATGTCTCCGGCATTTGGATGGAGCAGTTCCCGGACAGTACGTTGCTTTCACCGCTTTGGTTTATCCTGCTGGGATTGTTGTTGCTGGTACTGATTGTGCTGGTGGTAGTAGTCAAGGCCTGGCGCATTGCCAATGAGAATCCGGTAAAGAGTATCAAGAGCGAATAATGAGATAACGACCATGAGACAATTATACTACGCCATTCAGACGCTGATCCGTGGACGTGACAGCAACATCACCAAGATACTCTCCCTCACGGTAGGGCTGTTTATCGGGATTCTGCTGTTCGCCTGCATCGCTTTTCAGTTGAGCTTCAATAACTTCTTCCGTGAGCCGCAACAGCTCTACGTGACGTATCTGACCAATATACTGAACGGAGTGCCTGACGAAGGTTTTCCCGACACTTACGGTACGCTTTCGGCCGCCTTGCGCGAGAACTTTCCGCAAGAGGTGGAAGATGCCACCACAATTCGCGACGTTGCTCCGTTGGTGTACTACCACGACGGCAAGCGCCTGGTAGAAGAGTGCATCTACGGAGACGACCATTCGTTTTCTACCCTGGGGATTCGTGTACTGGCAGGACGTCCCGAAGAACTGCTGAAGGAAGATGCCGTATTCATCTCCCGCTCTATGGCGCAACGGATAGGAGTAGGCGAGAATCTTTCCGATGCCATCGGGCAGACGCTCTACTACAACCGTACCCAGCCGTTCAATGTGCGCGGTGTGTTCGAGGATCTACCTGAGAATACGGATATACGTTTTGACGTGGTAAACTCCATGAGTTGGTACTGGAATGCCAACCGTGCCGGCTGGGGATTCGACATGAGCTACTATTCTATCGTCCGCTTCCGCCATCCCGATGCAGATGCCGCCACTGTGGAGGCACGCCTGCCCGACATGTTGCGCAAGTATATGCCCGACTTCAACAAGGATGCTGCCGACCGCTGGGAGCTTTCCTTCCGTCCTTTGTCGGACTATCATACTCAAGACCCTACCGTCCATACGATGATCGTGGTGATGCTTGTCCTTGCCGTTGCCATCTTGCTGCTGGCGGCGTTCAACTATGTGCTTATCTCCATTTCTTCGATGGCACGGCGTGCCAAGGCGGTGGGGGTACACAAGTGCAGCGGTGCTACCGGTGGCAATGTCTTTTCGATGTTTCTGCTGGAGACGGCGATGATCGTGCTCTTCTCCATCTTCCTGGTGGGGCTGCTGATGTACAACTTCCGCGACTTTGTGGAAGAGACGGTGGCAGCACGGCTGGGATCGCTCTTCAGCCTGCAGACGCTGTGGGTGCCTGCACTGGTGGTGTTGCTGGTATTTTTGCTGGCAGGTGTGTTGCCGGCATGGTTGCTCTCGTCGGTACCCGTCACGCAAGTATTCCGCCGCTACACGGAGCGGAAGACGTCGTGGAAGCGGCCACTGCTCTTCATCCAGTTTGTAGGGGTGACGTTTATATTGGGATTCCTTGTGGTGGTGGTGGCGCAATATCACAGGGTGACCAGCCGCAGTCTGGGTTACGATCCTACCGGCGTGGCAGTGTGCTGGGCGCAGATAGACAGCGATTACGACAATACCAGCCGTACCTTCCGCAACTTGCCGATGGTAGCGGATTACAGCGCTGCTGCGCAGACCATCTGCGAAGGATATAGCGGCGATACGTTCGAGGCAGAGAGCGGTCGCAAGGTCAATGTACGCCTGGATTGGGTAGCCCCCGGCTTCGTGCCGATGATGGGCATCCGCATCTTGCAGGGGCATAACTTCTCCGGTACGGGCATCAACGGCAGCCGCTACACCGACCACAACGAGGCGCTGGTGAACGAAGAATTTGTCCGCCAAGCAGGACTGACGGGCGACGTCGTAGGCAGCATCATCAGCTGGCACGACTACAAGATGACCATCATCGGTGTGATGGCCGACTTTGCCGTCCGCAGCGCTTACGACCCACAGCCCCCCGTGGTGCTGGTGCAGAGGATGAATATGGCCATGACGCATTACGTCCGCCTGAAACCGCCCTTTGCCGAAAACCTGAAGTTGCTTAACGAACGGACGTTGGAGATGTTTCCGGCCAAAGACATCGTCTTCTCCTCCCTTGAACGGGAACTGAAGGACCAGTACGTCGAAGTCCGTCGTTTCCGCAACATCGCGATACTGGCCACCATCTCCATTTTCCTTGTTACTCTGATGGGGCTGCTGGGCTACGTGAACGACGAGATACGCCGTCGCAGCAAGGAGATAGCCATCCGCAAGGTGAACGGGGCCACGGCACGAGACATCATCCGCCTGCTCTCTCGCGACATAGCCTGGACGGCAATTCCTGCCGTGCTCCTGGGCTGCGGATTCGCCTATTTCTTCGGATTACGTTGGTTGGAGAGTTTTGCCGACCAGGCCCGTCCGGGGATGCTGCTCTTTGCAGGTGTGGCGCTGCTGGTGCTGCTGGTCATTGCCGTTTGCGTGGTGTTCAGGACTTGGAGGATAGCCAACGAAAATCCGGTGAAGAGTATCAAGAGCGAATAAGAAAAAGATTTCTAATAAAAAAACAGGATGCTATGAGACACATTTACTATGCCTTTCAAACACTGCTACGCGGACATGGTTCCAATATCATCAAGATTCTGTCATTGGCATTTGGTCTGCTGATGTCCGTCTTCCTCTTTGCCCGCATCGCTTTCGAACTGAATTTCGATAACTTCTATCACGAGTCGGACAAGCTCTACCTGGTGATGACCGGATGGATGGAGGACGGCGTGCTGAGGGGAGGATATGGAGACTACACCGTCCACTCCATCCCCGGAGCTGTTGCCGAAGAGTTTCCGGACGAAGTGCAGAGCGCTACTACCTGCTTTACCTTCGGTGGGAAAAGGCTGAAGCTGGGCAACCGCAAGTTCGAAGTGCCCATGGTCATGGCAGACACTCTTTACTTCGCTACCTTGGGACTGCCGGTGCTCGAAGGCGATCCGCAGGAGCTTGCCAATCCCGATGTGATATTTCTTTCGAAGAGCGTGGCACGGAGAATCTTCGGTAGCGAGAACCCGATAGGACAGACGCTGAACTACGGGGGTGAGGAGATACCGATGCTCGTCAAGGGGATTTATGCCGATGTGCCGCTGAATACGGTGCTGAATCCTCATCCCGATGCCATCGTCTCTTTCTCCAGCATAGAGCGCCACAACTGGGCTCGGCTGGGATGGAACAGTGGCGGTAACTTCCAAGGCTATCTCCGACTGCGTTCCCGGCAGGATGCCGAAGCGCTGAACGAACGGATGACGGCTGCCGTTGCCCGTCACATCCCCGGTGACAGCAAGCTGGAACTGGCCGTGAGGATCTTTCCCGTCAAAGATATACACTTAAGGAGTCCACAGGTGAAGAAGATGATTGGGATCATGTTCTTCCTGGGCATCGTGCTGCTCTTTACCACGGCACTGAACTATGTGCTTGTTTCCGTTTCCTCGCTGACGCAGCGTGCCAAGGCCATCGGCGTGCACAAGTGCAGCGGTGCGTCGGGACGCAGCATCTTCTCCATGTTTATGGTAGAGACGGCGGCAGTGATAGTGCTGGCGCTGCTGGTAATAGGATTCATGGTATATGTCTTTCATGATAAGATGGAAGAATTGGCAGCCATTCCGCTTGCCACACTCTTCGACTGGCAGAATCTGTGGGCACCGCTGGCTGTGGTTGCTGTATTGTTCCTGTTGGGAGGCTGCCTGCCGGGCATGCTGTTTTCGCGTATTCCCGTCACGCAGGTGTTTCGCCGCTACACGTCGGGGCGCAGGGGATGGAAGCGGGTGCTGCTGTTTGTGCAGTTCATTGGTGCGGCGTTTATCCTGGGCATGATGTTGGTGGTCTGTGCGCAATACCAATATGTCACGAAGCGCGACCGTGGTTTCCGTCCGGAGCGTGTGGCATCCCTTTTCCAGCGTATGGAAAACCCCGACCAGCTGCGCAGCGTAGTGGGCAATCTGCCTTATGTTGAGGCAGTGGCATCTGCCGGAGGAACAATGACCGGCTTCAGGGCACAGTACATACTGACGGACAACCAGGGCAACAAACTCTTCAGTCCCCGCAACAGTACGTTCGACAAAGATTTCCTTTCCTTCATCGGCTTGAAGCTGGAAGCAGGGAACAACCTGACGGGCGAAGGTCAGCTGCTCGTCAACCGTCCCTTTGTGGAACAGATGAAATGGACGGGTAGCGGTGTGGGCGAACAAGTGAAAGATCATGGCACAGTGGTAGGTGTGCTCAGCACTTTCGCCTTTGCCACAGGACCGGACGATAGGGAGCCGGTGATGATAGAGTGGGAGGGCGGAACGGCCAGCAACTTGCACGTTCGCCTCAAAGAGCCGATGGACGATAACCTGGCGCGCCTGAACGAGGAGATGAAGAAGTTGTATCCGCAGGAAGAGAATCTCATATTCATCTCATTGGAGGCGGAGATGCGCAGCTTTGCAGAGTCGGTACGCGTGTTTCGCGACGTCACACTGCTGGCATCCATCACGATACTTTTCATTATCCTGATGGGGCTGGTAGGGTATGTGAACGATGAAGTCCGCCTGCGCTCCAAGGAGATTGCCATCCGCAAGGTGAACGGGGCAGAGGTGGGCAGTGTGTTGCGTCTGTTGTCACGAGACGTGCTGTGGCTGGCGGTTCCGGCGGTGGCGCTGGGTACTTTCGGAGCGACACGGGGCGGAGAGAGCTGGGTCAGCCAGTTTTCTGATGCCAGGCCTATGCCGGTGATGGGCTATGTGGCGATGGGTGTCTTCCTGTTGTTGTTTATCCTGGCTTGCGTGGTGATGAAAGCGTGGCGCATTGCCAATGAGAATCCGGTGAAGAGTATCAAGAATGAATAAAGCCTTTGTATCGCGCAGGGACAAGTAATGTGCTGCCTTGGAACAAATAATGTGCTGATGCAAAACAAATAATGTGCTGATGGGGGACAAGTAATGTTCTACTGAGGATGTGATGTTGATTGTATAGTATTATTATTGAAAATAATGTGAAAGAGGGGTCAACATAGGTTCAGGTTCACTATGACCCCTCTCTGGGACTCTTTAAGTGAGGTGTGAAATTTGTAATGTTTTGATATTTAATGGACTATGTAGAATGGTCTTCTTCTTGTTGACTCGAAAAACTTCAAAGTCTGTTCTCTTAGATTTTAAAAAGTAAAAATATGAATGTAAGTATATTTGGTTTTATCAACAGACGGGGAATTAAAAGGCTGACAGAAGAATTTATTTTAGACAAAAGAACATAAGAACAAAAGAAAGAAACATCTTAAATATGTTCTTTTGTTCTTATGTCTTAAAATATAATTTGTAATTTTATCTCTTATATTTACATCGTTTTTAAAAGTGGGCTAAAAAGAAGGGTCAAAGTGAACCTGACCCTAACCTGACCCCTATATTGGCAAATTCTGTTTGCTAACTTTTTGTTGTATAGCGCTTTAATTGCATTTGTGGAAATATATTATGCAACCGATTTTAATGAGGGAGTGCTGTAAATCTTAAATCACTTATTTTGAAAATACTTTATATCTGTGTAAGCGGTGTTAACCTCTTCAGCTTCTTTACATATATCCACAGTGCCACCACTGCCGTAATAAATGCAAAGATGTCCGATACCGGCATGCACATCCAGATCCCATCCAACCCCCAGTAATGGGGGAAAATCAGCAGTCCCGGCAGCAGATAGAGCAACTGGCGGGTCAGTGAAAGGAAGATACTGATTTTGGCTTTTCCTATGCTCTGGAAGAAATTGCTTATCACAATCTGAGCACCCACCAGCGGGAAGATGGCTACGCAGATGCGTACACCCCGGGCAGCAAGATTGATCAGCTGGTCATCGCCGGTGAATATGGCAGACACGGCATGTGGAAACAGTTCGCAGATGATGAACCCGGTACTGGTGATGCAGACACCGGTAATGATGCCCAGCCGTAAGGTAGCCTTCACACGATCGTGCTTCTGCGCACCGAAGTTATAGCCTACGATAGGCTGCATGCCCATCGTCAATCCCAGCACAATCATTACGTATAGCGTAAGCAGGCGGTTGATGATTCCGTAGGCGCCGATGGCCATGTCGCCGCCATGCTCCTGCAAACTGTTGTTTATGATAATCACAATGGCGCAGGCACATACGTTCATCAGGAAGGGAGACATACCGATGGAGAGGATATTGCCGATGATGCGCTTCTTCATTCTCCAGAACCCATGCTGCAAGCGTACGATGCTCGTCTTTTGGAGGAAGTGACTTATCACCCACACCATGCCGATGAACTGCGAAATGACCGTAGCCGTAGCTGCACCACGGATGCCCCAGTCGAACTGGAAGATAAAGATAGGAGCCAGGATGATGTTGCAGACTACCGTTACCATCGACGTCAGCATCGCTTTCTTGGGATAGCCCGTGGCACGCATGATGTTGTTCAGTCCGATCATGGTATAGGTAACGGGTGTGCCCAGCAGAATCACCTGCATAAAGTCGCGTGCATAGGGCAGCGTGTCTTTGCTGGCACCGAAGAAGCGCAGGATGTCATCCAGAAACAGAAATGAAACAGTACCGAATACTACGGCATTGATGAGGCAGAACATCAGCGTATTTCCCAACACCTCGTTGGCACCGTCCATATCTTTCTGCCCCAGCCGGATGGACGAAATAGTAGATCCGCCTGCCGATACGATCGTACAGAAAGCCACTACCAGGTTCATCAGCGGGAAGGTGATGGCAAGTCCGGCAATACCCATGGCACCTACACCGTGACCGATGAAGATGCTGTCGATAATGTTATACAAAGAAGTGATTGTCATCGCAATGATGGCGGGGATGGAGTACTGCAGAAGCAGTTTGCCAATGCGTTCGGTGCCTAAAATGTGCGGGTTGTTCATCTGTCAAGAGTCAATTAAGTGGTGCAAAGGTACAAAAAATTTGTTTGCTTCGCAGATTATTCTCACCTTTGCTGCCGATAAATCAATGGTATTAATAGATAAAGGTAAAAGAACGTTATGGATACAACAAAAAACATTGCCGTCCTCTTCGATTTTGACGGTGTCGTGGTAGACACTGAGACACAGTATAGCATCTTCTGGCATAAGGTAGGAGTGGACTATCTGGGACAGGACGATCTCGAAAACCGTGTGAAAGGCCAGACCTTGGTCTACATTTACGATACCTTCTTCCCCGGACTTGTTCAGGAACAGCAGGAAATCACTGCCGCCCTCAACCGCTTTGAGCAGGAAATGTCGTACGATTACCTCCCCGGTGTGATCGACTTCATTGCCGACTTGCGCAGCCACGACGTACGCCTGGCCGTCGTCACCAGTTCCAACGATCAGAAGATGGCTGCCGTCTACCGTGCCCATCCCGAGGTGAAGACCCTCTTCGACCGCATTCTTACTGCCGAAATGTTCACCCGCTCCAAACCTGCACCCGATTGCTTTCTGCTGGGTATGGAGGTATTCGGCACTACTCCCGAAACGACGTATGTCTTCGAGGATTCCTTCAACGGACTGAAAGCCGGTATGGCCTCCGATGCCACCGTCATCGGCCTTGCCACCACCAACAGCCGCGAAGATATCGCTCCGCTCTGCCACCATATTTTAGATGATTTCTGTGGTTTCAGCTACGATAAAATGCTCCAGGTGCACAAGTAAAGGGAAAAAGCAGTACCTTTGCGCGGAAAAAAGATTGATGTGGTATTATCACATTGGCACATTAGCATATTAACACATAAAATAACAAACAATTATGGCTGGATATATTTCAGACGACACTCGTAAAGTCACCACGCATCGTCTCGTGGAAATGAAGCAAAGAGGCGAAAAGATATCAATGCTCACAGCTTATGATTACACCATGGCGCAGATTGTAGATGGTGCAGGTATGGACGTGATTCTCGTGGGCGACTCGGCCTCCAACGTAATGGCAGGTAACGTGACGACTCTTCCCATGACGCTCGACCAGATGATTTATCATGCTAAGTCGGTAGTCCGCGGGGTAAAGCGCGCTATGGTCATCGTCGATATGCCTTTCGGTTCTTACCAGGGCAACGAACTCGAAGGACTTGCTTCGGCCATCCGCATCATGAAGGAGAGCCATGCCGATGCCTTGAAGCTGGAAGGCGGAGAAGAGATCATCGGTACCGTGAAGCGTATTCTCAGTGCCGGCATTCCCATCATGGGGCACCTTGGGCTGATGCCGCAATCCATCAATAAATATGGTACTTACACCGTTCGCGCCAAGGATGATGCCGAAGCCGAGAAGCTGGTGCGTGACGCCCACTTGCTCGAAGAGGCCGGATGCTTCGGACTGGTATTGGAGAAGATTCCCGCCGCCCTTGCCGAACGTGTGGCAAGCGAGCTGACCATTCCCGTTATCGGCATTGGTGCCGGTGGAGGTGTAGATGGCCAGGTGCTGGTGATTCAGGATATGTTGGGTATGAACAATGGTTTCCGTCCACGCTTCCTGCGTCGCTATGCCGACCTCCATACAGTGATGACGGATGCTATCAGCCGATATGTATCTGATGTGAAGAACTTAGATTTCCCGAATGAGAAAGAACAGTACTAACAAACTTATGACACTGAACTTCTGGCGGATGTGCATTGCAAACTTGCTTTTGTATGCATCCGCCTATCTGCTTTTCCCGTTGCTGCCTTTCGTTATGGGGCAGCAGTTGGATGTCTCTGTCGGTAAGACGGGTGTCATGTTCCTGGTGTTTGCAGCGGCGATGTTCGTTGTAGGCCCGTTTCATGCTCATCTGGTCGACGAATACAAACGGAAACGTGTGCTGCTGTACGCTACGTTCGTGATGTTGGCAGCTACCTTGGGGTATGCTTTTGTAGATAGCTATATGCATCTTTTGTTGCTTGCCGCAGTGCAGGGAGCATGCTTCGGACTGGCCACGACGGCCGGTATCACCGTAGCTATCGACATCACTACTTCTGCACGACGCAGTGCCGGAAACATGGTTTATGCCTGGTCGGCACGTTTGGGCATGCTGGTAGGTGCGGTGCTGGGTGCATGGCTGTACAAGGCTTATGATTTCCGTACTGTTATTTATTTATCTGTGGCTGCCGGACTGCTCAGCATGTTCTTTGTGTCGAGGGTGTACGTTGCATTCCGCGCTCCCATCGGGATGGCGTGGTGCAATGCCGACCGCTTTCTGCTGCCCCGCGCGTGGCTTCCTGCCGTCAACATGTTGCTGATAGCTTTTGTTCCGGGAGTGTTGCTGCCATTGATGGCTGTGGGCGATTACTGGTCGCTGCTGGCGCTGGCGGTACTGGCATTCGTTACGGTGCCGTTTACGAGGATGTTCGTAAAGCTGTCGCACCATTGCCAGCGGGGAACGGCGAACACAACATGCCATTTGTCTATGGAGGTGGGTATGCTGGTGGGCATTGCAGTGGCTTGTCATCTGATGGATAAGGCGCAGATCTATCATGCCGGTTCTGTTGCCGCCCTGCTTTCACTGTTCTGCTTTGTGTTGCTGACTTATCCTTATTATAAAAGAAAACGGGTGAGGTAGGTTCTGAGACAAAAGAACATAAGTACAAAAGAAGAAATTATTCTAAAAATATGTTCTTTTGTTCTTATGTCTTAAAAGTAAGGAACGAAAATCAACAATCCGATAATTGCCGCCGCAACAGCGCACACCAGCACTGCTCCGGCGGCAATGTCTTTTACTTGTCCGGCGATGGGGTGGCGGTTGGGGGAAACCAGGTCGACCAGTTTCTCGATGGCGGTATTGAATAGTTCGGCAGCTATCACTACTCCGATGCAGAGGATGATGATCATCCATTCCGTCCGGGTGATGCCGAACGCAAAACCGGCAATGATGACTACGGCTGTAGCAATCAGATGAAAACTCAGGTTTTGTTCTTTCCCTATGCAGCCTTTGATGCCTTGCCAGGCATAGCCGAAGCTGCGGAGTTGTTTTTTTAGGTCGTACTTCATACTATAATTCGTTGTTCTATAAATGATAATTTAGCGGAGTATCTTAAATTCCTCCGCCTGAAAGGGGAGGTGCCCGTAGGGCGGAGGGGGTTCACATCCG